>Ga0182743_1001396_pt1 | contig 23720 bp, 24 predicted proteins | sample eDN3rd30CKraftOP_FD_128522 | JGI IMG/M metagenome (GOLD analysis project Ga0182743, IMG submission 128522) | Enriched Organic Plus compost microbial communities from Emeryville, California, USA - eDNA 3rd pass 30_C Kraft OP (version 2) (version 2) ... | reverse complement strand
CTGGGGGCGCCTGGGCTTACGGCCTAAGTGTGACGTGACCGGCCCGGAGTGCGCTCGCGGGCAACTTGCGTGGACGGGCTTGTAGAAACCCCAAACGCTCAAGGGGCGAGGCGATGCCTCGCACTACCGCTAGCATCCATAGACTTGAGGCAAACCTCGCCCCGAGCCGCCAATGAACCACCCCGCAACCGACCGGAGCGATCCGAGCCGGCGTTTCGGGATGCCTAAACGAAAAGGGCCGCCCGGAGGCGGCCCCTTGCCGAAATCAGCAGCTAGACGTCGAGATTGGCGACGCTGAGGGCATTGTCCTGGATGAAGTCGCGGCGCGGCTCGACCAGGTCGCCCATGAGCTGGGTGAAGGTCAGGTCGGCTTCGTCGCTCTCCTTGACCTCGACCTTGAGCAGGGTGCGCACATTGGGATCGAGCGTGGTTTCCCAGAGCTGCTCGGGGTTCATCTCGCCCAGGCCCTTGTAGCGCTGGAGGGAAATGCCCTTGCGGCCGGCATCGGTGATCGCCTTGAACAGCGAGGACGGGCCGTAGATCGGGGTTTCCTCGCCCTTGCGCACCAGCTTGGCGACGCCGCCGTACAGGTCGTCGAGCTTGCCGGTGATCTGGCGCAGCTTGCGGGCGTCGGCGCTGTTGAGCAGGGCCTTGTCGATGAGGTGGCTCTCGGTCACGCCGCGCACGGTGCGGCTGAAATTGAGGCCGTCCTCGTCGGTGACCTCGCCTTTCCAGCCGCGTTCGTACTCGTCGGTGATGCGATCGAGCCGGTTGGCGACGCGCTGCATGACTTCGCCCGAGCGGGCAGGATCGGCCACCGCCTCGGGATCCAGCCCGCCGACGATGGCGGCCTGCTCGACGATGGAGCGGTTGTAGCGGGTGTTGAGGCTCTCGATGCCATGCACCAGGTCACGGGCCTGGTTGACGATGTCGAGAAGGTCGGCGCCCGCATGGGTCGTGCCCTTGCGCGTGGTGAAGACCGCGTCGTCGACGCCGCCAGAGATGAGGTAGTCCTCAAGAGCCTTCTCGTCCTTGAGATACTGCTCGGAGGAACCGCGCTTGATCTTATAGAGCGGCGGCTGGGCGATATAGATGTGGCCGCGCTCGAGCAGTTCGGGGGTCTGGCGGTAGAAGAACGTCAGCAGCAGCGTGCGGATGTGGGCGCCGTCGACATCGGCGTCCGTCATGATGATGATCTTGTGATAGCGGAGCTTGTCGGCGTTGAATTCCTCGCGCCCGATCCCGGTGCCGAGCGCGGTGATGAGCGTGCCCACCTGCTCGGACGAAATCATGCGGTCGAAGCGCGCACGCTCGACATTGAGGATCTTGCCCTTGAGCGGCAGCACCGCCTGCGTGGCGCGATCGCGCCCCTGCTTGGCCGAGCCACCGGCGGAGTCACCTTCCACCAGGAAGATCTCGGACTTGGCCGGATCCTTCTCCTGGCAGTCGGCGAGCTTGCCGGGGAGCGAGGAGATCTCGAGGGCCGACTTGCGGCGGGTGAGTTCGCGCGCCTTGCGGGCCGCTTCGCGGGCAGCAGCGGCCTCGGCGACCTTGCCGACCACGTTCTTGGCCTCGGAGGGATGCTCCTCGAACCATTGGCCGAGCTTGTCGTTGACGACATTCTCGACGGCCGGGCGCACCTCGGAGGAAACCAGCTTGTCCTTGGTCTGGGACGAGAATTTGGGGTCCGGCACCTTGACCGAGAGCACGCAGGTCAGCCCCTCGCGGGCGTCTTCACCGGAAAGCTGCACCTTCTCGCGCTTGAGGATGCCGCTGGTCTCGGCATAGCTGGTGATCTGGCGCGTCAGCGCGGCGCGCAGGCCCGCCAGGTGCGTGCCGCCATCGCGCTGCGGGATGTTGTTGGTAAAGCAGAGCACGTTCTCGTGGTAGCTGTCGTTCCACTGCAGCGCGACCTCGACGGTAATGCCGTCCTTCTCGTGCGTGAACGAGATGGGCGATTCCATGATCGGCTGCTTGGCCTTGTCGAGATATTTCACGAAGGCTTCGAGGCCGCCCTCATAGTGCAGCTCGACATCGACCGGCTCGGGGTGGCGGCGATCCGAGAGGATGATGCGCACGCCCGAATTGAGGAAAGCCAGCTCGCGCAGGCGGTGTTCGAGCGTCTTGAAGTCGAACTCGACCTGGGTGAAGGTCTGCGGCGAGGGCAGGAAGCTGACCTCGGTGCCCGAGCGGCCCTCATAGGTGCCTGGGGTCTTGTTCTGCTCGTAGGTGCCGGTGACGGCCAGCGGCGCATCGGGTTCGCCATGGGTGAAGCCCATCTCGTGAATCTCGCCATCGCGACGGATTTTCAGGCGCAGCCAGGTGGAAAGCGCGTTCACCACCGAGATGCCGACGCCGTGCAGGCCACCGGAAACCTTGTAGGAGTTCTGGTCGAACTTACCGCCGGCATGGAGCTGGGTCATGATGACCTCGGCCGCCGAGACACCTTCTTCCTTGTGGATGCCGGTGGGCATGCCGCGGCCATTGTCGATGATGGACGCCGAGCCATCGGCATTGAGGATCACCGTCACCAGGTCAGCGTGACCGGCCAGAGCCTCGTCGATGGCGTTATCGACAGCCTCGTAGACCATGTGATGCAGGCCCGAACCGTCGTCGGTATCCCCGATATACATGCCCGGGCGCTTGCGCACCGCATCCAGGCCCTTGAGGACCTTGATGGAGTCGGCGCCGTACTCGGAGGAATCGTGGTTGGTTTCGTCGGTCATGGGATCCCGAATCAGGAAATTTTGGGAGTTATCCGTTTCTAGCGGATGGGGTGCTTATCCCCAAGCAAAATGGCCGATTTTGGCCGGTTTTGGAGGGGATTACGGACTGGGTGCAAGCCTGCCGTCCTTGACGGCGACGACCTGGGCGCGAGGACCGAGGGCTTCGAAGAGGACCGGGTCCGTTCCGGTCATGAAGCACTGGGTCCCGAGGCTGTCGAACGCCGCGAAAAGCGAGGCGCGACGGCCGGAATCGAGATGTGCGGCGATCTCGTCGAGCAGCAGGAACGGGGTGATGCCGGTCATGCGCGACACGAGCTTGGCCTGAGCCAGAACCAGCCCGATGAGAAGCGCCTTCTGCTCGCCGGTCGAGCCGAGAGCGGCTGGCATCTGCTTTTGCGCATGGAAGACTTCGAGATCGACGCGGTGAGGTCCTAATGTGGTGCGTCCTGCGGCGCGATCAAGGGCGCGGGAGCGCTGCCAGGCCGCCTTGAGAGCGGCTTCGAGCGCGCTTGATGACCCCGGTTCACTGCCATCCTCGAAGAGCGGGGTCAGCGCCAGCGTCGCCTTGGGGAAGGACCCGTCGTCGACACTTTCTCCGATCAGCGCCTGGAGGTGCCCCAGACTGTCGGCGCGGGCGAAATGGATGGCCGCGGCGCCTTCGGCCATCTGCGCCTCGACGGCTGCAATCCAGAGCGGATCGGCGTTCTCTTCGAGAAGGCGGTTACGCTGGCGCATGGCCTTGTCGAAGTCGGAGACGGCGGCCGAGTGGCCCGGGATGAGAGTGGTCACCAGCCGGTCGAGGAAGCGTCGGCGATCGCTGGCAGGACCCGAGAAGAGGCCATCCATGGCCGGGGTCAGCCAGAGGAGGCGCAGATAGGCGCTCATATCCTCGACGCTGCGGGCGTTGGCGCCATTGATGCGCACGCGCCGCGGGCCATCGCCGGGACTGGCGCCGGAGCCGATATCGACCGGACCGTTATCGGTCTCGACCGTCGCCGCCACGGCCCATGGCAGGTCGCTGCCCTGACTGGCGAGGCTTTCGAAGGGCGCCCGCCGCAGGCCGCGGCCCGGCGAGAGCATCGATATGGCTTCGAGGAGGTTCGTCTTGCCGGCCCCGTTCGGCCCGATCAGCACCACGTGGCGCGAATCGAGGTCCAACGCCGCCGACGCATAGTTGCGGAAGACGGTGAGGCGAAGGCGGGAGATGTAGCGCATGAAGCCGGCGCGTTGCCCTTAGACGCGCATCGGCATGAGGACGTAAAGCGCCTTGGCTTCGCCTTCCTCGCGCACGAGCGTCGGAGAGCCGGCATCGTTGAAGAGGAAGACGGCGTTGTCCGAGCGGATCTGGCCGACGATGTCGAGGAGATAGCGGGCGTTGAAGCCGATCTCGAAATTGTCGGTCTCGAACTCGACCGGCAGTTCCTCCGAAGCGGTGCCGTGGTCGGGATTGGTGACCGAGAGCTCGAGCTGGCCCTGGTTGAGCGAGAGCTTGACGGCCTTGCCGCCGCGCTCGGAGGCGATGGTGGAAACGCGATCGACGGCGGTGGCGAAGGCGGCGCGGTCGACGTTCATTTCCTTGTCATTGTTCTTGGGCGTGACGCGATCGTAATCGGGGAAGGTTCCCTCGATCAGCTTGGATAGCAGCACCACGCCGCCGAGCGTGAAGCGGATCTTGGTGTCCGAGACTTCCACGGCCACGTCGCCTTCGGCGCCGTCGAGAAGCTTCTGGACTTCACCCACGGTCTTCTTGGGCACGATGACGCCCGGCATGCCGGCGGCGCCGGCCGGCGCATCGGTCTCGGCGCGCGCCATGCGGTGCCCGTCGGTGGCCACGGCGCGCAGGGTCGGGTGGCCGTTGACCTCCAGCGTGTGGAGGTAAATGCCATTGAGATAGTAGCGCGTCTCCTCGTTGGAGATAGCGAACTGGGTGCGCTCGATCAACTCGCGCAGGGTCGCGGCGGGGATCGAAAAGGAATGGGCGAAAGTGCCCGACTTGAGGTCGGGGAAGCTGTCGGGCGAGATGCAAGCCAGATGGAAGCGCGAGCGACCGGAGGTCAGGAGCATCTGCTCGGCCCCCGAAGTCTCGAGCCGCACCTCGGCGCCGTCGGCGAGCTTGCGGACGATTTCGTAAAGGGTGTGGGCCGGAACCGTGGTGGTGCCAGGCGTGCCGACCATGGCGGGCACGGTCTCGGTGACTTCGATATCGAGGTCGGTGGCGCGCAGGTCTAGGCCTTCGGGCGTGGCCTTGAGCAGGACGTTGGCCAGGATCGGATAGGTGTTGCGCCGCTCCACCACCCGGTGCACGTGACCGAGCGATTTAAGCAGATGATTGCGTTCGAGCGTTACCAGCATGACACCATACCCCTATTGACCTGCCCTCTCGCGGGACAGCAAAAGCCCCGGCGAACCGGGGCCTCGAACCTTTGCGCAAGGGGGGCGAAAAGGCAAGAGTCGGGGCGGAAAAACCGGCCCGTCTTGCACCGTTCTTCACTCTTCGAGCATGCGCTTCAAGAGTTCGATTTCCTGGCAGAGATCACCATCGTCCTTCATCATCTGTTCGACCTTGCGGACCGAGTGAAGGACGGTGGTGTGGTCGCGCCCGCCAAAGCGGCGGCCGATCTCGGGCAGGGAGCGCGAGGTGAGCGACTTGGCCAGGTACATGGCGATCTGGCGCGGACGGACGACGTCGCGCGAGCGCCGCGAGGAAAGCAGGTCGTTGCGCGGCACCTTATAGTGACGCGAGACGATGCGCAGGATGTCCTCGATGCGCACCCGGCGGGCCTCGCGGGCCCGGATGAGGTCGGCCAGCGTCTTTTCGGCAAGAGCGACCGTGATGGGCTCGCCGGTCAGCTGGTTGGCAGCGACGAGGCGGTTGACGGCGCCATCGAGGTCGCGGCCATGGGAAACGACGACGCGGGCGACATAATCGATGACGGCGGGCGGGAAGGTAACGCCGGCAAACCGGGCGGCAGCCTGTTCGGCGCGCTTCATGACGATGGAGCGGCGCAGATCGCCATCGAAGGTCATGATCGGAACGACCAGGCCACCCGAGAGGCGCGAACGGACGCGCTCATCGAGCATTTCGAGGTCGCGGGGGGCGGCGTCGCCGGCCACGACCACCTGCTTGGCGCCGGTCAGCAGCGCTCCGAGGGTATGGCCGAATTCGGTGGCGGACTTGCCCTGAAGGAATTGCATGTCATCGATCAGGAGCAGGTCGACGCGACGGAGCCACTCCTTGAAGCCGAGCGCGGACTGGCGCTGCACGGCGGTGATGAAGTGGTACATGAAATGGTCGGCCGTCAGATAGACGATGTTGCGGCCCGGCTCGTTGGCGCCAGCCGCCCAGGCGATGGCATTGAGCAGGTGCGACTTGCCCAGGCCAACAGTGGAATGGATATAGACCGGGTTGAAGCTCACCGTGTTGTTGACCACGGCATGGGCCACCTGCTTGGCGACGCCAAGGGCGATCTCGTTGGCCGAGCCCGGAACGAAGGTTTCAAAGGTCTGGCGCGGGTCGAGGGCACTGCCGGAAAGGGCATCGGCCTTGGCCGCGGCTGCTGCCGGAGTGTCGCGAATGAGACGCGGGGCGGCGGGCTGGACGACCTCGACCGGTTTGGGTGCCGCGGCGCTCGCCGATTGCTCGGGAGCACTGGCCTCGACCACCGGGGCCAGGCGCGGACGGGCCTGGCCGTTGACGCGCACCGTAAAGTGCAGGCGGCCGATGGCCTGGCTCTCGCCCTGGAAGGCTTCGAGGATGCGCTCGGCATAATTGGACTGGATCCAGGAGCAGAGGAAGCGGGTCGGCACCGAGAGGTGCGCAAGGTCATCGACCAGTTCTTCAAGCTCCAGACGCGCGAACCAGGAGGTGAAGACATCCTCCCCTACGGCTGCCCTCAACCTGGCCCTCACCCGCGCGAAAAGCTCGCGTTGCTCGGTGGAATTGCCAGCTTGGTCTTCAGCCATCGTGTGCGCCTCGTTCTTTCCTGCCCAATGGCCAGGAACTCTGTTGTTGTTCTCACGCCAAACTACGCGCCCGACTGTCGCTTCGTTGCTCATGTTTGGTGCCCTCTTCGCCGCCCTGCCCGGACATCCCATCCTGGGACGCCGTGGACCACCCGCTCCGCTGTGGGACGCAGGCATAGTAATACTTCTGCCGCGACTTCGTCGCAGCACTACGCTTTTTATACTGTTGTGGAACCGGTCTTCGCCGACCGATGTTTAGTCAGTGATACGCCAACGCAAGTTTAGACAGTTTGCCGCAAAGAACTCATAAACGAACTGCAGTACCCCAACATTGCTCCGACGATCGACATGCGTCGCAAGAGACTGATTTTTTGACTAGCCCCAAGTCTGAAGTGCAGTCCAGACCGCGTCTCTTGTCGCCGCGTTTCTTGAACTGACCGAGGCATCTTAGACAGCCAATTTTTGGCTCGCAACACGCGATTCATCGAAAAAGGGGGTTGACTCTCAAGAGCGAAAAAAGGTTTCCAGCCCACCCCCAAAGGGGGGCGGGCAAGGCCCTGTGACTCAAGGCAGAATCGGGGCGCAATAGCTTCCTGACGCAAAGAATTTTATTCCCGATGCTGTGCGAAAAAGCGGGAGAAACAGGCGGAATTTCCCTTTCCAGACCCGCGCAACATGACAGCCTAAACCGCTGAAACTTCTGGCGATTTATGAGGTCGAATTGTCGCAGCGCCGAGACGGATCACGATGCCTGCCCCAAATGCAAAAAGCCCCCGTCTCCGGGGGCCTCGTCACTTGGGTCATGCGAGCCGGCCAGGCCGGCTCGGAGGGATCAGGCCAAGGCCTTGATGCGGCTGTTCAGGCGCGACACCTTGCGGTCGGCCAGGTTCTTGTGAACGATGCCGTTGGTCGCGGCGCGCTGCAGTTCCGGCTGCGCAGCCTTGAGAGCTTCGTTGGCGGCAGTCTTGTTGCCCGAAGCGATGGCTTCCTCGACCTTGCGCAGGAAGGTCCGCATGCGCGAACGGCGCGACTTGTTGATGGCAGTGCGGGCTTCGATCTTGCGGGTGGCCTTCTTAGCCGACGGGGTATTGGCCATGAATGTCCTCTTGGCGCTTGTCTCCCGAACCGAACCACGCCCTCGGCGCTGTCAAATCCCGGAGTCTGAAATGAAAGCGGCGGCATGAGGCCGCCAAGTCGCGGGGTTTATAGGCAGAGCGAGGGGGCCGCGTCAACTGGATTCCGCGCCTAGGCGCCCTTCTGGCAGACCGGGCAGAAAAAGCTCGAGCGTCCGGACTGCACGATGCGCGCAATCGTGCCGCTGCAAAGCGGGGTGGGACAGGGCTCGCCCTCCCGGTCGTAGACGGAGAACCGGTGCTGGAAATAGCCCGAACCGCCCTCGGCGTTGCGGAAATCCTTAAGCGTCGAGCCGCCCGCCTCGACCGCCTCTGTCAGCACGGTGCGCACGCCGAAGACGAGATCGTCGAGCCGGCTGGAGCCGTCCACGAGGGCGCCCGACGGGCAGTCTGGGCGGATGTGGGCGCGGTGCAGGGCCTCGGAGGCATAGATGTTGCCGACACCCGCCACGACGCGCTGATCGAGGAGGGACGCCTTGATCGGCGCCTTGCGCCCGGCAAGGCGGGCGGCAAGCTGGCCGGCGTTGAAGGCATTGGAGAGCGGCTCGGGCCCGAGACCCTTGAGGTAGGGATTATCCTCCTCGCGCTCGAAGAGCTCCATGAAGCCGAAGCGGCGCGCGTCGGCATATATAAGGTGCAACTCGCCCTGACTTGGGTGACGCAAGTGGAAGGCGACGTGATCGTGCTTCTCGCCCGCAGGCGGCTCGTAATAGCGGCTCGGGTCCTTGTAGGAGAACTCGACGAACCGGTAGCTGCCGGTCATGCCCAGGTGGCTGAGGAGCGTGCTGCCGCCCGAAAGGGGAAAGAGCAGGTACTTGGCGCGGCGCGCAGCCCGCAGGATGGTCTGGCCTTGGAGAGCTGCGGCAAAGCCATCGGGAAACGGGAAGCGCAGGTCCTTGCGATTGAGCGTCACCTTGAGAATCTGCGCACCCTCGACATAGGGCGCAAGCCCGGCGCGGACGGTTTCGACTTCAGGCAATTCGGGCATTGCTGGCGCTCTTAAACATGGAGCCGATGCGGCATGGCAAAGCCGGACCCACTCCGCTATGGTGCCGCAAAATCACGAACGCGGAGGCGGCCACCGGGCCGCGAAGGTTATGAGTGAAGCCCGCGAAACCACGCATTTCGGCAATCGGCAGGTAGCGCTAGAGGAGAAACAGGGCCTCGTCAACGCGGTGTTCCACGGCGTGGCCGACCGCTACGACCTGATGAACGACCTGATGAGCGGTGGCATTCATCGGGTCTGGAAGGATGCGATGGTCGCCAACCTGGCGCCGCCCAAGAAGGGCACCCGCCCCTATCGCGTCCTCGACATGGCGGGCGGCACCGGCGACATCGCCGAGCGCATCATCAATGCTTCGCTGGGCTACGCGCAGGTCACGGTCTCCGACATCAACTCGGACATGCTGAGGGTAGGCGCCGAGCGGGCGAAGAACTGGCGCTTCGGCAGCCAGGCGACGTTCGTGGAAGCCAATGCCGAGGAGCTGCCATTCGAAAGCGAGAGCTTTGACGCCTACACGATCGCCTTCGGCATCCGCAATGTGCCGCGCATCGACAAGGCCCTCGGTGAAGCCTACCGGGTGCTCAAGCGCGGCGGGCGCTTGCTCGTGCTCGAATTCTCGCAGGTGGACGTGCCGGGGCTCGACCGCGTCTACGATCTGTTTTCGGACCGGGTGATCCCGCCGATGGGCGGGGTGGTGACGGGCGATGCCCAGCCTTACCAGTACCTGGTGGAATCGATCCGCAAGTTCCCGAGCCCATCGGCCTTCACGGCCATGATCGCGGCGGCCGGGTTCAAACGCGTCACGCACACTCCCTATTCCGGCAATATCGCGGCGCTGTTCGGCGCCTGGAAGATCTAGGCGGTTATCCATGGGGCTTGGAGCCTATTTTCGCCTCGCCCGGGCGGGCTTCGTTCTGGCGCGTGAAGGCGCGTTCTCGATCATCGATCCGGTGGCGCTGCCGCCCTCGTTCCGAGTGGGCGTGGGGCTGGCGCGGCTCATCGAGCGTCCCTCGGTCAAGAAGACCGGCAGCGTCGAGCGGCTGACGCGGGCGCTCAACCTGCTGGGGCCGACCTATGTGAAGTTCGGCCAGACGCTGGCGACACGCCCTGACATTGTGGGCGTGGACATTGCCAAGGAACTTTCGGGCCTGCAGGACTCGATGGAGCCCTTCAATCCTGCCCTGGTGCCCGCCATCCTCGGCACGGCACTGGGCGAGAAGGCGCGCGAACTCAAGGATCTTTCGGAACCCGTCGCCGCAGCCTCGATCGCCCAGGTGCACAAGGCCAGGCTGGTCGGCGAAGACGGGATCGCGCGCGTCGTGGCGGTCAAGGTGCTGCGCCCGGGCGTGGCGCAGCGCTTCAACGCCGACATCGAGAGCTATTACGCGGGCGCGCGGCTGGCCGAGCGCTGGGTGGCCTCTACCAAGCGGCTGCGGCCGGTGGAGGTGGTCAAGACGCTCGACCACTCCGCCCAGATCGAGCTGGACCTCAGGCTGGAAGCGGCGGCGATCTCCGAATTCGCCGAGAACATCAAGGACGACAAGGGTTTCATCGTTCCGCAGGTTTATTGGGATTTCACGGCCCAGAACATCTTGACCACCGGCTGGGTGGAGGGCGTGCCGATCCGCGACCTCGAGGCGCTCGACGCCGCCGGGCTCGACCGCAAAGAACTTGCCAAGAAGCTGCTCCAGGGTTTCCTCCGGCACGCCATTCGCGATGGCTTCTTCCACGCCGACATGCATCCGGGAAACCTCTTTGCCGACCGGGCGAGCGGGGACATCATCGCGGTCGATTTCGGCATCATGGGCCGCATCTCCAAGCGAGAGCGCCGGTTCCTTGCCGATATCCTCTACGGGTTCATCACCCGCAATTACCGCCTCATCGCCCAACGACACTTCGATATCGGCTATGTGCCGCGCACCCAGTCGGTGGACGACTTCACCCTGGCCTTGCGCTCGATCGGGGAACCCCTGTTCGGGCGCAAGGCCAATGACATCTCGATGGCCCGCGTGCTCGGCCAGCTCTTCACGGTCACCGAACTCTTCGAGATGCAGACCCGGCCCGAGCTGATCCTGCTTCAGAAGAACATGGTGCTCGTGGAGGGCGTGGCCCGCGCGCTCGATCCTGAGCTGGACATCTGGACGGTTGCCGAGCCGGTGGTAGGCGACTGGGTCCGCCGCGAGGCGGGGCCGATCGGACGCGTCGAGGACCTGCGCGACGGATTGGGCGTACTGACCGATACCGTCCAGCGTCTGCCCGGAATCGTCCGCCAGACCGAAGCGGCACTCAGCGAGTGGCAGGCCGAGAAGGGCCAGAGAACACCGTGGCTCTCCAGGGGCATGCTGCTCTTCGGATTCTGGCTGCTGGTGCTGACCTGTCTCATCGCCATCTGGCGGATGATCGCCTGAATCCGGCTTGCGACCCGGCCAAGTCATGCTAGAGGGATCGACGGGGCGCGCCGCTGCCGTCCGGCAGGGCGACAAAATCGCAAGAGGGATTCAATGACTGTACGTTTTTACGGCAAGCTCGCTGGCGTGCTTGCCCTGACCGTGGCACTGGCCGGTTGCATCGACGCCAAGATCGATGTCGACGTCACCAGTGACACCACCGCCAAGGCGACCATCACGCAGACGATGAGCGCCGAGATCTACCCGATGATCAAGGCCAGCCAGGCCGAGAGCAAGGCTTCGGACGATGCCGAGGCCGGGGCGGCCGACGACTTCTGCTCGGACGGAACGCTCACCGAGAACGCCGACGGCGGGGCCACCTGCACGATCACCAAGGAAGGTGCCTTTGCCGATCTCGTCTTCGACGAGGAAGGCGAGGAACAGGGTATGACCTTCACGTCCGCCGGCCCGGGCCTGGTTCGCGTCGCCTTCCCCACCAACGAGATCACCAAGGATCTCGGCCAGGAGGAAGAGATGGACGCCCAGACCAAGGCGATGATGCAGCAGATGTTCGAGGGCCATGCCTTCACGCTCAAGATCGGCGGTGGCGAAGTGACGGACACCAACATGACGCTCGCCGCCGACAAGCAGTCGGCCGAGACGGTCATTCCGTTCCTCGATATCATCAACGGCACGGTCGAGCTCCCCGAAGAGCTCTACGCCGTGGTGCGCAAGTAAGCAGGGAGAGAAAGGCCATGACGGACAGGGTCAGCGTCGGCTTTTGCTGGCTCGAGCACGGCAAGGGCCTTTCGGTCCCCAGGCAACAATCGGCGGGCGCGGCGGGAGTGGATCTTCTCGCCGCGCTCGGCATCGACGACGACGTGACGCTGGCGCCCGGGCAAAGGGCCCTGGTGCCCTGCGGTTTCTCGCTGGCGCTGCCCGAAGGGTTCGAGGCCCAGGTGCGGCCGCGTTCGGGGCTGGCCGCCAAGTTCGGCGTGACAGTCCTCAACGCGCCGGGCACAATCGACTCCGATTATCGTGGCGAAGTGCAGGTGATCCTGATCAATCACGGCGACCGGCCTTTCCCGGTGCGGCGCGGCGACCGGATCGCCCAGATGGTCATCGCGCCGGTCACGGCGGTCGATTTCAGGCTGGAGGAGAAACTCGATGAGACGGCACGGGGCGCGAAAGGGTTCGGTTCGACCGGCCATTCTGCTTAGCTGGATCGGCGCATTGCTGGCGGCGTTGCTGGTGGTGACGCCCGCGACAGCCGGCGATCGCGCCCTCATAGACTTCCTGGGCTATTCGGCGGATGGCGACCATTTCGCCTTCGAGGAATACGGCATCCAGGATGGCTCGGGTTTTGCCTATTCGATCATCTATATCGTCCAGCTGTCGAGCGACAGCTGGGTCAAGGGCACGCCCTACCGGGTGCAGGCGCCCGAGGACAAACCCGACATGCCGCTCGCCCAGGTGCGCGCGGAGGCCCGCCAGCGCGCCCAGGCCGACCTCGATAGCCTTCACATCGACAATCCCGCCCAGATTCTTGCCCTGATCGGGGACGGGGCGGTTGAGGAGGACGGCACGACGCTCGCCTTCGCCGAGCCTGCCTGCTGCGGCATTGCCACGGTGAGCGAGACGACCCAGACGCTGCGTCTCGAGAACTTTCCTGTGGCCGAGGCGGGATTTGACTGCGTGGCGCTGACCGGCGACAAGCCGCTCGGATACGCCCTGGCGCTCGACAAGGACGGGACGGTAAGCGAACTCCATCGCGACGGGCAGAAGCTGCCCATGTCGCGCGGGTGCCCGATGGGTTACCGGCTGTTCGCCGTGCTGCAGCCCTTCAACCAGAGCGCGCATCGGGTGGCCATCGTTTCCACCTTCCCGTTCGGCTTCGAAGGCCCGAGCCGCAGGTTCCTGGCTGTACCACTTGGCGACTGACGCGATGGCATCTCTATCGAGCGAGGAAACGCGCCGCTACGCCCGGCATATCGTGCTGCGGGGTGTGGGGGGAGAAGGTCAGCACAAGCTCAAGGCGGCCAGGGTCGCCATCGTAGGTGCCGGCGGCCTGGGAAGCCCGGTCATCGCCTATCTGGCGGCTGCCGGGGTTGGCACGCTGGGCATATTCGACGACGACACGGTGTCCGTCTCCAATCTCCAGCGCCAGATCGTTCACGCTAGTGCCGGCATCGGCCGGCCCAAGACCGAGAGCGCCGGCGAATTTGCGACAAAGCTCAATCCACACGTGACGGTGCTGGCCCGCAACGAGCGGTTGACAGCCGCCAACGCGACGGAGCGCCTTGCCGGCTATGACGTCATCGTGGAAGGCAGCGACCGGTTCGATACGCGGGTGGCGGTAACCGCCGCAGGCGAGGCGCTGGGCGTGCCGGTGATCTCTGGTGCGGTTTCGATGATGGATGGGCAGGTCACGGTTTTCGCGCCCCATCTCAGCGACCCGGAAGGGCGGCATTATCCGCGTTTCCGCGACCTCTACCCGGACGATCCGGCCGAGGGAGACCTGCCCTCGTGCGAAGCGGTGGGCGTGCTGGGCGCCGTCACCGGGGTCATCGGCACGCTGATGGCCATGGAGGCCATCAAGCTGATCGTGGGACTGGGCGAGCCGCTACTCGGCCGCATGCAGCTCTATGACGGGCGCGCCGCCCGCTTCACCGAGATCGCCTATTAGGCATCCGGGTGCTTGAAGACGAGCGTGGCGTTGGTGCCGCCGAACCCGAACGAGTTCGAAAGCGCCACCCCGATGCGGGCATTGTCGCGGCGCTGGCGCAGGATCGGCATGTCCTCGAATTCGGGATCGAGGTTCTCGATATTGGCGCTCTCGCAGATGAAGCCATTCTGCATCATCAGAATGCAATATATCGATTCCTGAACGCCCGTGGCGCCCAGCGAATGACCGGTGAGCGACTTGGTGGCGGAGATGGGCGGGGACTTGTCGCCCGAACCGAAGACGGCGCGGATGGCCTCGATCTCCTTGCGGTCGCCTACAGGGGTCGAGGTCGCGTGCGGGTTGATGTAATCGACCGGCAGCTTGACGCCATCGAGCGCCATGCGCATGCAGCGCTCGGCGCCTTCGCCCGAGGGGGCGACCATGTCGTAGCCGTCCGAAGTGGCGCCATAGCCGATGATCTCGGCCAGGATCCTGGCACCGCGGGCCTTGGCGTGCTCGAGTTCCTCGAGCACCAGCACACCGGCGCCGCCGGCGATGACGAAACCGTCACGGTCCCGATCATAGGCGCGCGACGCACGGGCCGGGGTGTCGTTGAAATCGGAGGACATGGCGCCCATGGCGTCGAAGAGGTTCGACATGGACCATTCCAGGTCCTCGTGGCCACCAGCGAAGACGATGTCCTGCTTGCCCATCTGGATCTGCTCGTAGCCATTGCCGATGCAGTGCTTGGAAGTGGCGCAGGCCGAGGAGATGGAATAGTTGACGCCCAGAATGCCGAAGGCGGTGGCGAGCGTGGCCGAGCCGGTCGAGCTCATGGCCTTGGGCACGGCCAGCGGCCCGATGCGCTTGGGGCCCTTTTCGCGGGTGATGTCGGCGGCCTCGACGATCGCCTTGGTGGAGGGACCGCCCGAACCCATCACGATGCCGGTGCGCGGGTTCTTGACGTCGCTCTCTTCGAGCCCGGCGTCCTCGATGGCCTGCTGCATGGCGATGTAGTTCCAGGCAGCACCCTTGCCCATGAAGCGGGTGGTGCGGCGGTCCAGAACCTCGAACGGGTCGAGGTTCGGGGCGCCCTGAACCTGGCAGCGGAAGCCGAGATCGGCGTAATCCTGGGCGAATGTGATGCCGGGCCTGGCGTGATAGAGGCTGTCCAGCACTTCGCGGGTGTTGTTGCCGATGGAGGACACGATGCCCATCCCGGTAACGACAACTCGTCTCATATCGTCCTCATCTCCTGCGCCCGACCCGCTTACGGGGCGGCGCCGCTTGTAGCGCAAAGGCCGGGCGGTGCGCCACGGCTAGTCTAGCGGATTGCAAAAAACACGACAGGGGCCCGCGGGGCACCATCAAATGTCGGTGAAAAGGCCGACGCGCAGGTCCTTGGCCTCATAGATCACCTTGCCGTCGGCCTTGACCCAGCCATCGGCAATGCCAAGCGCCAGCTTGGAGCGCATCACGCGCTTGATATCGATACCATACTCAACCAGCTTAACGTCGTTGGTCACCTGGCCCGTGAACTTGATCTCGCCGCCCAGGGCGCGACCGCGCCCAGGGGACCCGCCCCAGCCCAGAAAGAAACCCGTCATCTGCCAGAGCGCATCCAGGCCAAGGCAACCGGGCATGACCGGATCGCCCTGGAAATGGCAGGCAAAGAACCAGAGGTCGGGATTGACGTCGAGTTCGGCGCGCACCTGTCCGCGATGATGGGCGCCTTCGGTCTCGTCGATATGGGTAATGCGATCGAACATGAGCATGGGCGGGAGCGGCAATTGCGCATTGCCCGGTCCGAAAAGCTCTCCGCGCCCGCAGGCCAGCAGTTCTTCGTATCCGTATGCGTTCGGGCGGTCCGCCATATATGCTCTCTGAGTTGACTGCACTTCCCTGTAGAGGGCGCGCGCAGGCGGGTCAACCGGTTCCCCGATGGCGATCACCAGGCTTTGGGCGCTTTTGCCGCTCCCGATGCCGGGACGCTGCGCTTGTACATGGGGGCGCCGATGGCTATAAGTTCCCGCAACACTATTGTGACAGCGTCCAGGACCCGATGCACGACCGTACATCGCCCCATCGAACCATCCCCTCGCGGCGACCGTGCCTGACTGCGGTTCTGCGTATGGCGGGGCTGCGTCCGACGCGGCAGCGCGTAGCCCTGGCCGAATTGCTTTTTGCCGGTTCGCACCGGCACGTGAGCGCCGAGCAGCTTCACGCCGAAGCCAGCAATGCGCGCGTCAACGTTTCGCTCGCCACCATCTACAACACGCTCCACCAGTTCCAGGAAGCCGGGCTGCTGCGCGAAGTGGCGGTGGACGCATCGCGCTCCTATTTCGACACGGATACGTCCGACCACCACCACTTCTACATCGAAGACGAGCAGCGCGTGGTCGACATCCCCTCCGCATCCATCCAGATCCAGGGGCTGCCCGAGCCGCCGGACGGGATGGTGGTGACGCACGTGGACGTCGTCGTCCGTGTCAAGAAGCAGGCGCTCTAGGCCTCAGTCGAACTTTTCACCCTGATAGACTCCCCAGAGATCGGTCTGGGGCAGGAAGCCCGTGTAGGTCGTGGGCCGCCCGTTGGCCGGGTGGTCGGTGGCCGACACTTCGCACCAAGTACCGTCACAGCGGGAAATCTCGACGCGAAAGCCCGAGGTGAGATAGGCGCGCACGCCCGCCTCTTCGGCGGCCTTGGCGCGCAGGGGCACCTGCTGGCCGCTGGACCAGGGCGCGACATAGCCGGCCCGGCCGCCCGAGAGCAGGTTCTGGTGCACCCAGCCTTCCGAACCGTCGAGGTCGCGAATCTTGCGCCAGGTATCGAATTCCTGAACGATTTCCACCGGCAGGCCGGCTTTCACATAGACCCAGGCGACGTCGTATTTCGTGCCGGGGCCGACGCGGACATTGATGGGCGTGGAGCGGGTGGTCACGAAACGCGGCAGCGGCAATCCGCTGGGATTGCTGGTCGATTGCCCAAGCGCTGCCGCTGGCGGCAGCACCAGAATCAGCACGACGAAGAGGGCTTTGGCGAGGGCCGATAGAAAGGGAAGGCTCTTGGACCCGCCGGGCGCGTGAAACATGACTTTGCAGACTTCTGGAATTTCCCTATCACTAGTCAAAAGACCTTAATGGTCGCTGAAAGGGGCGCGAAATGAACTCGAACCACACCGCCAACCCTGAAACAAGCCCGTTCGCGCCCGCCCGGGCCGCAGCCGTATCGGCGCAATGACCGCGCACAAACCCAAGGTCTTGGTTACCCGTCGCCTCCCCGCTTCGGTCGAAGCGCGGATGGAGACACTGTTCGATACCCGATTCAACCTGACCGACAATCCGCTCAGCCAGGACGAGGTGATCGCCGCGCTGGCAGACACCGAAGTGCTGGTCTCTTCCATCACCGACCGGCTCGACGCCGATTTTTTCGCGCGCGTGCCGCAGTCGCTGCGGCTGGTAGCCCAGTTCGGCAACGGGGTCGACAACATCGATATCGAGGCCGCCTACGCGGCCGGGCTCACCGTCACCAATACGCCCAGCGTCCTCACCGAGGATACGGCCGACATGGCCATGGTGCTCATGCTGGCGCTGCCGCGCCGGCTGGTCGAGGGCACGCAACTGCTCATTCGCGACCGTGGCTGGGAGGGCTGGTCGCCGACCTGGATGCTGGGGCGCCGGTTGCGCGGCAAGGCACTGGGCATCGTGGGCATGGGGCGCATCGGCACGGCGGTGGCGCAGCGCGCGCGCGCCTTCGGCCTCAACATCCATTATTTCTCCCGCAACCGCCGCCCCGCGGCGATAGAGGAGCGGCTCGGCGCCACCTATTGGCCGGACCTCGATGCCATGGTGGGCGAAGTCGATATTGTCTCGCTCCATACCCCCTATACCCGCGATACCTACCAGATCCTGGGCGCGGAGCGCCTGGCGCGCATGAAGCAGGATGCGATGGTGGTCAATGTCTCGCGGCCCGAACTGCTCGACGAGGAGGCGCTGGTCGCCGAGATCGAGAACGGGCACCTGAGCGGGGCGGCACTCGACGTCTTCGAATACCGCTCGGGTATCAATCCACGCCTGCTGGCCCTGGCCGAGGCCAACAAGGTGGTGCTGACCGCCCATATGGCGTCGGCGACCCTCGAGGCGCGGGTCGAGATGGGCGAAACGGTCATCGTCAACATCCGGGCCTTTATCGACGGACACCAGCCGCCTCATCGGGTCCTGCCCGAGGCGCACGGCCAGGCGCGCAGGGCGCGAGGCTGAGCCCGCGCCACCACCAACTACTCAGACGGCGATCGTCTCGGCGCTGCCTTCCCCGTCAGGCTCCGATGCCGTGGCGCCGATGGGCGGCAGGTGGCGCAACCGCATCATGACGAGCATGGCGACGGCGAGGAGGGTGATGGCGCAAACCGTGGCCACCACATGCATGCCACTGACGAAGGCAGCGCTGGCCGCCCCCATGAGGGCGTTGCCGAGATCGGCGGGAAGCTGGCTCGCTGCGACCGAGGCGTTGGCGAAGGTGTCTTCTATCGCTGCGGCGAGGTCGGGCGGCAGCCCGGCAGGGGCGGTCGCGGCGAACTGGCTGCGATAGATGGCGGTGCCGATGCTGCCCAGGATGGCGATGCCGAGGGCGAAACCGAATTCGGCGCAGGTCTCGGAAAGGCCCGCTGCCGACCCTGCCTTTTCCGGACGGACCGAGCTCATGACGATGCCGTTGGCCAACGTCACCATCGGAGCGCAGCCACCGTTGAAGAGCATGAAGCCGACGACCACGGGCCAGACACCCGACGCCAGATCGGCGCGGGTGATGAGGAAGGCACCCAGGGCGCCGACGACGAGGCTCGTCGCGATCAGCGGAGCGGGACGGACGCGCTGCGCCAGGATCGGGGACACCATGAGCATCACGGTCATGGCGAGAACACCGGGCAGGCCCCAGAGGCCGGCATGGAGCGGGGAGAGGCCGAGGACGAGCTGAAAGTACTGGCTGGTATAGAGCATGATGGCGCCGGTGGAGGTGATGCCGAACATGCCGCCCACGGCCGTGGTAAAAGCGCGATTGGAGAAGAGACCGAGATCGAAGAGCGGATCGGCTAGCCGGCGCTGGCGCGCGATGAAGGCCAGAGAGAAGCCCAACCCCACCGCGATGGCGCCAAGCGAGACCGGCTCGATGCCGAGGCGCGCCATTTCCTTGAGCCCATAGACCACGGGCAGGATGGAGAGCAGCGACAGTACCACACTGAGGAGATCGAGCCGTCCGCCGGCCGGATCACGGTATTCGGGCAGGAGGAAGGGAGCGGCGACCAGCAGCAGCACCATGACCGGCACGCCGAGCAGGAAGACCGAGCCCCACCAGAAGTGCTCGAGCATGAAGCCGCCCACCAGGGGGCCAACGGTCATGCCGGCCATGAAGCACACCATCCAGATGGAAATGGCAAAGCCGCGCTGGGCGGGATCGCGGAACATGTTGGTGATGAGCGCGAGGATCGAGGGCGACATGGTGGCGCCGGCGAGACCCAGAACGGCGCGGGCAGCGATGAGTGTGCCAGCGCTGGGGGCGAAGGCCGCGAGGATCGAAGCCAGGCCGAAGCCGGCGCCCCCGAACATCAGCAGCCTGCGCCGGCCGATGCGATCGCCGAGCGTGCCCATGGTGATCATGAAGCCGGCGAGCATGAAGCTGTAGATGTCCATGATCCAGAGCTGCTGGGCGCTGTCGGCACCGAGCGCGGCGCTCATGTGAGGGAGCGCGAGGACCATGACCGAAACGTCGATGGAGACCAGAAGGCTGGGAAGAGCGAGGACGGCCAGGCCCGTCCATTCCCGGGCGGTGGCACGGGCGGGCCCGGTGCTGGTTGAGGCGGCGATCATTTGCGGATTTCCTTGAAGTGAGGGTTACGTCGGGCCGCCAGGGCGGCCTCGATGGCGTCGGCGGAAAGGCCCAGGTCGGCGAGCCGGTGCGGGTTCATGTCGAGAAGGCTGGCGAAAGCCAGCCGCCGGGCCCGCCTGTGCCGCCAGGCGGCAAGGCCGAGGCTGAGCGCGCGGCCCAGGGCGAAGGCGGGTTGATCGGCGAGACGGGGGATTGCGACGGTCATTGGCGTTCTCCTCGATTGGCAAAAAGCATCCTCGTTCCGCCTTCGCGACGAAGGAGGGCTGGAGAAATCGACAGACGGTGACAAAAAAGCCGATGAGCCGCCCTGGACTCCTTCAGGCGCCCAGGAACTCGCGCAGGGCCGGGGCTATTGCCTCGGCGGCAGGACCGTGACCCTGACCCGGCAGGGTGCGGCGCCGGGCATTGGGGATGGCTGCGGCGACGGTTTCGACGGCGTGGCGGATATAAGGCAGCTCGGTAGGGGTCGCTTCGCCATCGAGCACGAGGGTGGGTGTCGTGATGCCCGCCCAACGCCGCGCAAGGGCGCCGTCGGCGTAGGCGCGCTCCAGGATGCGGGTATCGTAGGCCAAGGTGGGGGCGATGGCGGTGACCACCGACCAGAAGGGACTGGCGGCCATGCCCTCGACCATTTCGGGCGGAACGCCTGCTCCGGCGATGAAGAAATGGCGCGCCGCGCCGTCGCGATCGCCACGGGCGATGTAGCCATCGAGCTTTAGCAGGTAGTCGGCGGCCATGGGCTGGCGGGCGGGCGGCAGGGCGAAGGGTGGCTCGTAGAGCATCAGGCTTTCGACCGGCAGCCCGGCCAGGGCCGCCTCGGCAGCGAGCACCGCACCGGAGGAATAGCCGAGAAGCGCGGCCCTGCCGCCGACAACGTCGATGAGGGCTGCGATATCCTCGAGTTCGCGCTCGACCGCATATTGCGGGGCATCGGCGCTTTCCCCACGGCCGCGACGATCATAGAGGACGACCGTGAAGCTATCGGCAAGGAGCGCCGAGAGCTGGGCCAGGGTCGGATCAATGGCGCGGTGCTGGATGGCACCGGCCACATGGATCAGGGCCGGACCACTGCCCTCGCGTTGATAGGCGATCCTCGTGCCGTCTTTGGAGGTAATGGTCGGCATCGGCGCGCTCCTCAGGCCGACTTCAGGTAGTCTTCGAGCTGGCCAATGAGGGCGATCGTCCCCTCCTTGCGCTGCTCGTTGTTGTCGAGGCCGTCGAGATAGGCGCCGTGTTCGGTGACCAGAAGGCGCGTGCCGTTGCCTTGGGCCCGCAGTTCGACCGAAGCCAGCGAGACCGAAATGCGGGCGCCGTTCATGGTCATGTCGTAGGTATAGATGATGCGCTCGTTCTCGACGATGTCCTGATAGAGGACGTCGAAGGTGAAGGTGGTATCGCCCACCTGGCCTTCGCTGAACTCGCGCCCGCCAACCCGGAACTCAAACTGTTTGGGCATGTTGTCGCCGCCCGGGGCGCCGAACCACTTGGTCTTCTGCTGGACGTCGGCCCAGGCCGCGAAGACACGTGCGGGCGGCACCGGCAGGGTGCGTTCGATCACGAAAGTGCCGTAGGCGATGGAGCGTTCGGTCATTTGGCCGTCCTCATTGTTAAGCGATAACTTAAGTATCTACACGAAGCGGAAAGAGTCAATGCTTAAGTTTGTGCTTAAGTGATTTTCTCGCGGAACAGGCCATCGAGACGGGCGAGGCGCAGCGTGGCACCATTGAAGCGGCCGCGCGGACTGTCGAGGCCATCGAGAAAGATGCCTTGCTCGCTATAGCGGATGGCGCAAGCCTCGCCATGAGGGGAGATCTCAAGACTGGCGAGGGAAGAAGAGCCGTGGCGACCCTCTATGTGGATGTCATAGCTGAAGACGATGCGCGTGTCGGGCACGATCTCGCGATAGACGGCCTCGTAGGTGAAGCGCCGTCCGCACGAGGAGCGGCCATAGAGGAACTCACGCCCGCCGACGCGGAAATCGAGGCGGCGATGCTGGCTCTCGATCGAGAACCAGCGAGCCTTGCATGCGGGGGAGGACCAGGCGGCAAAGACGGTTGCGGCGGAGGCCGGGAAGTCGCGCTCGAGGAGGAAGCTCGACCGCATGAGGGACGGTCGCGGCCGGTCAGGGGCGTGACGGGGCAGAGTGGGGAGCATGGCCGTCCCCATCCCGGTTCAGGCGTCGGCGGCTTCGCGGGCTAGGAAATCGCCCAGCGTGTCGAGAAGATCGCGGGTACCCTGTTCGCGGCCGCCGGCGTCATCGAAGCCATCGAGGAACGCGCCCTGCTCGGTGAGGACGAGTTCGGTGCCGCCATCCTTGGGGCGCAGCTCGAGCGTTGCGACTGAGACCGAGATGCGCGTGTCGTCCAGGTGCATGTCGTAGCTGTAGATGATGCGCTCGTTCTCGACGATGTCGTGGTAGATGGCGTTGAAGGTGTGGACCACACCGCCCGGCGGGCCGCCCCGGCTCGTCTCGCGGCCTCCGACGCGGAAATCGAAGCTGTGCTCGTCCGGGCCCCATTCGTCCGGCCCGTTGAACCAGGCGGCCTTGCGCTTTGGATCGGCGAAGGCGGCAAAGACGCGGCGGGCGGGAACCGGATAGGTGCGGCGCAGGGTGAAGGTCGCGTGGGTGACCGAACGGGTCATGATCGCTCTCCGTCATCTTCGGGATTGGCGGCAAGGAATTCGCCCAGCCGGTCGAGGCGTCGCACCCATTGCGTGCGCCGCTCGTTGATCCATTGCTCGGCGAGGCTCAGTGCGCCTGAATCGAGGGTGCAGGTGCGCACGCGCCCGACCTTTTCGCTTTTGACCAACCCGCTCTGCTCGAGCACCTGGAGGTGCTGGACGACGGCGGGCAGCGAGATCGGCAGCGGCTTGGCCAGTTCGCTCACCGAGGCCGGGCCGCGGCTCAGCCGCTCGACCATGCTGCGCCGGGTCGGATCGGCGAGCGCCTGGAACATGAGGTCGAGGGATGGATCTTGGTTAAGCATGCACTTAAGTATCTTCCGGCATGGCGAAGAGTCAAGCGGACAAAGCAAAGGGCCCGGATCGCTGCCGATCCGGGCCCTTCTTGTTGACTGGCTCAGCCTTATTCGGCGGCCGGGGTTTCTTCCTTGGCGATTTCCTTGCCGGTCGCCTGGTCGACGACCTTCATGGAAAGGCGAACCTTGCCGCGCTCATCAAAGCCGAGGAGCTTGACCCAGACCTTGTCGCCTTCCTTGACCACGTCGGTGGTCTTGGCAACGCGCTGGTCGGCAAGCTGGGAGATGTGCACGAGGCCGTCCTTGGCGCCGAAGAAGTTCACGAACGCGCCGAAATCGGCGGTCTTGACCACGGTGCCCTGGTAGATATGGCCGACTTCGGGCTCATCGGTGATCGAGCGGATCCACTTGATCGCCGCGTCGATCGCCTTGCCGTCCGAGGACGAGACCTTGACGGTGCCGTCGTCGTTGATGTCGACCTTGGCGCCGGTCTTCTCCACGATTTCGCGGATCACCTTGCCGCCCGAACCGATGACTTCACGGATCTTGTCGGTCGGGATGGTGATCGACTCGATGCGCGGGGCGAATTCGCCCACGCTGTCGCGGCTGGAGGTGATGGCCTTGGCCATCTCGCCCAGGATGTGCTCGCGACCGCCCTTGGCCTGGCCGAGGGCGACCTTCATGATCTCCTCGGTGATGCCGGCGATCTTGATGTCCATCTGGAGCGAGGTGACGCCGTCGGCGGTCCCGGCAACCTTGAAGTCCATGTCGCCCAGGTGATCTTCGTCACCCAGGATGTCCGAGAGCACCGCATAGCGCTCGCCCTCGAGGATGAGCCCCATGGCGATACCGGCGACCGGCTTCTTCATGGGAACGCCCGCATCCATCAGCGCCAGCGAGGTGCCGCAGACGGTGGCCATCGAGGAGGAGCCGTTGGACTCGGTGATCTCGGAGACCACGCGGATCGTGTACGGGAACTCTTCGG
>Ga0182743_1001392_pt1 | contig 23786 bp, 24 predicted proteins | sample eDN3rd30CKraftOP_FD_128522 | JGI IMG/M metagenome (GOLD analysis project Ga0182743, IMG submission 128522) | Enriched Organic Plus compost microbial communities from Emeryville, California, USA - eDNA 3rd pass 30_C Kraft OP (version 2) (version 2) ... | reverse complement strand
GGCCGAGACGGCGGCGACGCGCGTCAACTTCTTCACCATGGTGCGCGGAGAGGATTGATGGACAATCTCGTTCTCGATGGCGGGTTCGCGGACCTCGTCAAGGATTCCCAGTCGGTGTTCCGCTCCGTGATGGACGCGCTTTCGCGTCCGGGGCTCACGCGGCCGATCCATGTGGAGGCGGTGCCGCCGGCGCCGCTGTCACCGGAAGTGGCGGCGGTCGCGCTGACGCTGGCCGATCACGACAGCCCGGTCTGGCTGGATGAGACGCTGGCGAGGTCGGAGGCCGTGGTGGCCTGGCTCAAGTTCCATACCGGGGCGCCGATCGTAAACGATCCGCGCGAGGCGGATTTTGCGCTGGTGAGCGGGTGGGGGAATTTGCCCAGGCTCGACGCGTTTGCGATCGGGACGGATGAGTATCCGGATCGGTCTACGACGGTGATCTTGGCGGTGGAGAGCTTTGAGGACGCGGGGCGAACGATCACCGGGCCGGGCATCAAGGATACCGAGACGCTTGCGATTGCGGGGATCACCGAGGATTTCGTCGCGCAGTGGGCGCTCAATCGGGAGCTGTTCCCGTGCGGCGTGGATGTGTTGTTCGCGGGCGGCGGCCAGCTCGTCGGGCTGCCGCGGACGACGCGGATTTTGGAGGCGTAGATGTACGTTGCCGTAAAGGGTGGCGAAGCCGCCATTGCCAATGCCCATAAGCTGCTTGCCGACCGTCGCCGTGGCGACCGCTCGGTGCCGGCGTTGCGGATCGACCAGATCGTCGAGCAACTGGGGCTGGCCGTCGATCGCGCCATGGGCGAGGGCTCGCTCTATGACCGCGAACTGGCCGCTCTGGCCATCATGCAGGCGCGGGGCGATCTGATCGAGGTGATCTTCCTCGTGCGCGCCTATCGCACGACGCTGCCACGCTTCGGCTATTCCAACCCCATCGATACCAGCGCCATGCTGGTCGAACGCCGCGTTTCGGCGACGTTCAAGGACCTGCCCGGCGGGCAGGTGCTGGGGCCGACTTTCGATTATACGCACCGCCTGCTCGACCCGGAGCTCGCCGCGGGCGCGGAGGTGGCCGAGCCCGATATGCAGGATGCGGGCGATACGGCCATGCCGCGCGTTACCGACCTCCTGGCCCATGAAGGGCTGGTCGAGCCCGATACCGGGTTCGGCAATGAAGGGGCCGGGGATGGCGAGATCGGCGACCTGACGCGCGAGCCGCTGCAATTCCCGCTCGACCGCGACCTGCGCCTGCAGGCGCTGGCGCGCGGCGACGAAGGGTTCCTGCTGGCGCTCGGCTACTCGACGCAGCGCGGCTATGGCCGCACGCACCCGTTCGTCGGCGAAATCCGCATCGGCGAGGTCGAGGTGGAGCTGGAAGTGGCGGAACTGGATTTTCCGCTCAAGCTCGGGCGCATCCGCGTTACCGAGTGCCAGATGGTCAACCAGTTCAAGGGCTCGGCCAATGTGCCGCCGCAGTTTACCCGGGGCTACGGGTTGGTGTTCGGGCAGGCCGAGCGCAAGGCCATGGCCATGTCGCTCTGCGACCGGGCGCTGCGGGCGCGCGAGCTCGACGAGGACATCGTGGCGCCGGCGCAGGACGAGGAATTCGTCATTTCCCATTCCGACAACGTGCAGGCCACCGGGTTCGTGGAGCACCTCAAACTCCCGCATTACGTGGACTTCCAGGCCGAGCTGGACCTGATCCGGCGGCTGCGGGCCGAGCACGATGCGCGCGTGGCGCGGGACGAGATGCAGGAGGCGGCCGAATGAGCGGCGCGATTGCGAACTACAACTTTGCCTATCTGGACGAGCAGACCAAGCGCATGATCCGCCGGGCGATCCTCAAGGCGATCGCCATTCCCGGCTACCAGGTGCCGTTCGCCAGCCGCGAAATGCCCATGCCCTATGGCTGGGGCACGGGCGGCGTGCAGGTGACGGCAGCGGTGATCGGGCCGGACGACGTGCTCAAGGTCATCGACCAGGGCGCGGACGACACGACCAATGCGGTCTCGATCCGGGCGTTCTTCGCCAAGACCGCCGAGGTGGCCACCACCACCCATACCAGGGACGCCACGATCATCCAGACGCGCCACCGCATTCCGGAGGTGCCGTTGAGCGAAGGGCAGATCCTCGTCTACCAAGTGCCGATCCCCGAGCCGCTGCGCTTCCTCGAGCCGCGCGAGACCGAGACGCGCAAGATGCATGCGCTCGAGGAATATGGGCTGATGTATGTGAAGCTCTACGAGGACATCGCCAAGCACGGCGAGATCGCCACGACCTATGCCTATCCGGTCAAGGTCGAGGGCCGCTACGTGATGGACCCGTCCCCGACCCCCAAGTTCGACAATCCCAAGATGCACATGACCGGGGCGTTGCAGCTTTTCGGGGCAGGGCGCGAGAAACGGATTTATGCCGTGCCGCCCTATACGAACGTGGTCAGCCTCGATTTCGAGGACCATCCGTTCGAGGTGCAGAAATTCTCCGAGCCTTGCGCGCTCTGCGGGGCCACGGGCGTCTATCTCGACGAGGTGGTGCTCGATGACAAGGGCGGGCACATGTTCGTGTGCTCGGATACCGACCATTGCGAGGACCGGCGCGAGCACGGCCACCGCGGGGCCCTGGCGGGCCATGACCTTGAGGCTGCGCAATGAGCGACGAACCGCTGCTCCGGGTGACGGGGCTTTCAAAATATTACGGCTCGCGGCTGGGCTGCGCCGATGTCAGCTTCGAGCTCTATCCGGGCGAAGTGCTGGCCATTGTCGGCGAAAGCGGCTCGGGCAAGACGACGCTGCTTAATTGCCTGTCGACCAATCTCGAGCCGAGTTCCGGCCTGGCCGAGTACAGGATGCGCGATGGCGTGTGGCGGAACCTCTATGAGCTTTCGGAAGCCGAACGCCGGTTCCTGATGCGGACGGACTGGGGTTTCGTGCACCAGAACCCGGCCGATGGCCTGCGCATGACGGTATCGGCCGGCGCCAATGTCGGCGAGCGGCTGATGGCGGTGGGCGACCGGCATTACGGACGCATCCGCGATACGGCCATCGACTGGCTGGGGCGCGTGGAGATCGCGGAGGATCGGATCGACGACCAGCCGCGAGCGTTTTCGGGCGGCATGCGGCAGCGGCTGCAGATCGCGCGGAATTTGGTCACCAATCCGCGGCTGGTGTTCATGGACGAGCCGACAGGCGGGCTGGATGTCTCGGTGCAGGCACGCCTGCTGGATCTGCTCAGGTCGCTGGTGAGCGAGCTGGGGCTGGCGGCGATCGTTGTGACGCACGACCTGGCGGTGGCGCGGCTGCTCTCGCACCGGATGATGGTGATGAAGGACGGGCACGTGATCGAGGCAGGGCTGACGGACAGGGTGCTGGACGATCCGCGCGAGCCTTATACGCAGTTGCTCGTTTCTTCGATTTTGCAGGTGTGAGGATGACTGCTCTTCTTCAAGTCAAAAGCGTCGCCAAGACCTTTACGATGCATCTGCGCGGTGGCGTAGTGCTGCCGGTGGTGGATGGCGTCGATTTCGAGGTGAATGCCGGCGAATGCGTGGTGCTCGGCGGGCCATCGGGGGCGGGCAAGAGCTCGATCCTCAAGATGGTCTACGGCAATTACGCGGTGGATAGCGGCGAGATCCTGCTGATGCACGAGGGCGCGCCGGTGGACCTGGCCGCGGCGACCCCGCGCATGGTGCTGGCGCTGCGGCGCGACACCATCGGCTATGTCAGCCAGTTCCTGCGCACGGTGCCGCGCGTATCGGCGCTGGACGTGGTGGCCGAGCCGCTGGTGGTGCGTGGCGTCGATCACGAGGCGGCGCGGGTAAAGGCGCAGGAGCTGCTGGCGCGGCTCAACCTGCCGGAGCGGCTGTGGGGCCTGCCGCCGGCGACGTTCTCGGGCGGCGAGCAGCAGCGGGTCAATATTGCGCGCGGGTTCATCACCGATCACTCGGTGCTGCTGCTGGACGAGCCGACGGCTTCGCTCGACGCAGCGAACCGGGCAATCGTGGTCGACATGATCGCCGAAAAGAAGCGGGCAGGGACGGCGATGCTGGGGATCTTCCACGATGAGGATGTGCGCAATGTGGTTGCGGACCGGATCGTGGATGTCACGGGGTTTGCGGCCAGGAAGGCGGCTTGAGTTCGGCGAGCCTTGCTCCCCCCTCCCAGCCTCCCCCGCAAGGGGGGAGGTGCCTGGGCCGGTGGTGGGGCGAGATCGAGTCTCAAGACGCAACGAACACTGTCCTCTCCTCGCACCCTCCCCCTTGCGGGGAGGGTTGGGGAGGGGGTGAGCGACAAACGCGGTTTTCCGAGGATATCAATGAAAAACCTCTCCGAACGTCCCTCCGTCCATCCCACCGCCGAGGTGCGGGCGTCCGAGCTTGGGCGCTATACGGAGGTGGGGGAGCGCAGTCATGTCTATGAGAGCGTGATCGACGACTACTCGTACCTGGTGCGCGATTGCGAGGTGTATTCGGCGCGGATCGGCAAGTTCTCCAACATTGCCAGCCATGTGCGGATCAACGCCACCAACCATCCGATCGAGCGGGCGACGCTGCATCATTTCACCTATCGGGCGGGCGACTATTTTACCGATGCCGAGCACGAGTCCGAGTTCTTCGCCAGGCGCAAGGCGCGGGTGGTGACGATCGGGCACGATACCTGGATCGGGCACGGGACGACGATCCTGCCGGGGGTGACGGTGGGCGACGGGGCAGTGATCGGCTCGGGCGCGGTGGTGACGAAGGATGTAGCGCCCTACACCGTCGTCGGCGGCGTGCCGGCCAAGCTCATCAAGGAGCGGTTTTCGCAAAAGGTGGGCGAGCGGATGCAGAAGCTGGCCTGGTGGGACTGGAGCCACGCCGAGCTGCGCGCGGCGCTCGAGGATTTCCGTTCGCTGACGGGCGAGGAGTTTCTGGTGAAGTATGGGGGGTGAGGGGCAAAAGAACCCCCACCCTTGTTCCCTCCCCACAAGGGGGAGGGAGACCTGCTGGCTCGATTGCGCTCTACGCTTCCCTTGGGGAGATAGAGGGCGAGGATAGAGTGACTTATGCCTCGGCGTTGCCGGGGCTTTGTTTTTTGTCATAGAGGCCGAGAGGCCCGGAAATCCTCAGCGTTGGATTGTCACGGAAGTGTCGCGGGCCGTTCACGCCAGCTTCTTGATGGGGTCTTAGGGCTTCCTGCAATCAAGCGGGGAGCAGGCCATGCTCAGGATTGAAAACGTCACGCGCCGGTTCGGCAGCAAGGTCGCCGTCGAGAAGGTCGATATCGACATTCCGGCCGGGCAGATGGTCGGGGTGATCGGGCGGTCGGGCGCGGGCAAGTCGACGTTGCTGCGCATGATCAACCGGCTGATCGATGTCAGCGAAGGCACGATTTCCTTCGATGGCCTCAAGGTTTCCGAACTGAGGGGGCAGGCGCTGCGCGACTGGCAGCGCGACTGCGCCATGATCTTCCAGCAGTTCAACCTGGTGCCGCGGCTCGACGTGGTGACCAACGTGATGCTGGGGCGGCTCAATCGCCGCTCGACCGTGCAGTCGATCCTCAAGATCTTCTCGCAGGAAGAGCAGATGATGGCGCTCAAGGCGCTCGAGCGCCTCGATATCGCACAAACCGCCATGCAGCGCGCCGGCACGCTTTCGGGCGGCCAGCAGCAGCGCGTGGCGATTGCACGGGCCCTGATGCAGGAGCCCAAGATGATCCTCGCGGACGAGCCCATCGCGTCGCTCGATCCGCGCAATGCCCAGGTGGTGATGGACTCGCTGCGCGACATCAACCGCCATGACGGGATCACGGTCATCACGAACCTCCACACGCTCGATACGGCGCGCAACTACTGCGAGCGCATCATCGGCATGCAGGGCGGGTGCGTGGTGTTCGACGGGACGCCCGACCAGCTCACGACCGATGTGGCGCGCCAGATCTACGGGGCCGACGGGCTCGACGAAGCGTTCTCGGAGGCGATGACCTCCACCAGCATCGAGCCGGCGAACAAGCCCAAGCGCAAGCGCAAGAACGCGGCCGACATCGTGGCGGCCAACCAGCTCGGCGAAGCCGGCGTCAGCCTGCCCAACTAACACTTTCAGGAATCCCGGACGAGACGACCCTCAGGCGGGACAACCGCAGGGCGGCGTTCGGCGAAACGACGAACAGGAGACAACCATGACTGCGTTCCGCAAAACCCTCCTGGCGGCCACTGCGCTCGCCATGCTCGCCACCTCCGCCTTCGCCCAGGACGTCACCGTCCTGCGCATCGGCCTGGATGGCTCGGAGAACGAAGCCGACCAGATGCGCAACGCCCAGTGCGTCGCCGACGAGCTCAAGGCCGCCACCGGCGTCGCCGAAGTGCAGCTCTTCCCCTCGCCGGATTATAACGGCGTGATCCAGGGCCTGCTCGGCGGGACCATCGACATCGCCGTGATGGGGGCCTCGTCCTACTCGGCCATCTACCTCAAGGACCCGAACGCGGTCGATCCGATCCTGACCACGGTCGGCGCCGACGGTTCGACCGGCTATTATTCGCTCATGGTCGCCCGCAAGGATTCCGGCTTCAAAACCGTGGCCGACCTCAAGGGCAAGAAGCTCGGCTTCGCCGACCCGGATTCGACCTCGGGCTACCTCGTCCCGAACGTCGCGCTGCCCAAGGACATCGGCGCGCCGATCAAGGAATTCTTCTCGGAGACCGGCTTCGGCGGCGGCCACGAGAACCTGGTGCTGGCCGTTCTCGACCACAAGTTCGACGCCGGCACCACGTTCGGCTCGGGCGTGGGTGACTGGGCCGAGGGCTATTCCTCGGGCAACCTGCACTCGATGGTCGCCAAGGGCATCCTGGACACCGACGATATCGTCGAACTCTGGCGCTCCCCGCTCATCCCGAACGGCCCGCTGATGGTCTCCAACAAGCTGCCCGAAGAGTGGAAGGGCAAGATCAAGGCCTTCTTCCAGGACCTGCCGAGCAAGGACCTCGCCTGCTTCCAGGGCTTCACCCAGGGCGAAAACAAGGGCTTCACCGAAGTGGACCCGAGCTTCTACCAGACCATCATCGACGCGCGTAAGTCGGTGATCGGCGGCTAATCCGCTTACCTCCAACTATCGACGGCGGTGCTCGGAGCGCCAGGTTCCCCCCGGGGATGGCGCTCCGTTTCGTTAGGCAACGGAGTCCGAAAAGTGGCGTCCACTTTTTCGGTCCGTTGCCCGGCGGGCACCGCCGTTTTTCTAAAAGGAGAGCGCCGTGGCCAATGCTGCCGACCATGCGACCCATTCGCTGAGCGAAGGGACGCAGACGGTCTACGACCACTACCGCCGCCAGGTGCGGACGCGCCGGATCTATACGCTGATCGCGCTGGTGGTGTTCCTCGCCATCCTTGCCGCCTCGCTCAATTTCGCGAACGCGGCCAATTCGGGCAAGTTCTTCGACAGACTGCCGTATTTCTTCGATTTCCTCAGGTCGTTCGTGCCGCGTGATCCGCTCGAGATCTTCCGCGCCATGTTCGATGTCGCGAGCCCCTATGCGGACGGCTCGCAGAAGTTCGACTACACGTCCGACCGCATCTGGGTCACGGACTGGTTCTACGTTCCCAACTATCTCTACCAGTTGATGGTGACCATCAACATCGCCCTGGTCTCGACCATCATCGGGGCGACGTTCGGGTTCCTGCTCTGCTTCTTCGCGGCCACCAACCTGATGGGCGCGGGCATCGCGCGGTTCGTGGTGCGGCGCGTGCTCGAAGTGCTGCGCGCCTTTCCCGAGATCGTGGTGGCGGGGCTGCTGACGGCGATCCTTTCCATCGGGCCGATCGCGGCCATCGTGGCGGTTTCGCTCCACACCATCGGGGCGCTGGGCAAGCTGTTCTACGAAGTGGTCGAGAACGCCGACATGAAGGCGGACGAAGGGCTGCGGGCCGTGGGGGGCAACTGGGTGGAGCGCGTGCGGTTCGGCATCGTGCCGCAGGTGCTGCCCAATTTCGTCTCCTACACATTGCTGCGCGCCGAGATCAACGTGCGCGCCTCCACCATTATCGGCGCGGTCGGCGGCGGCGGCATCGGGGAGGCGTTCCGGCTCTCCATCGGGCGCGACCATGCGGCCAAGACCTACGCGATCGTGCTGCTGCTGCTGGTGACGATCATCGCGGTGGATCAGTTCTCGGCCTGGCTGCGGCGCAGGCTGGTGGGCAAGCAAGCCTTCGATTTCGGGGCATAGGAGACGCGCCATGGCACAACTGGCCCTGACCGATATCGAGCGCGAAACGCTCAAGGCGAATTATCCGGCGGTCTTCGAGAAGAGCTTCTGGCAGCGGCACGGCATCGCCATCGGGGTGGCGGTGACGGTGGTCTACCTCGCCTTCTGCTTCGTCTTCTTCAACGTGGGTTCGGTGATCTCGGAAGGGCGCTGGGACCGGGCGGGGGCCTATCTCCAGGACTGGTATTCCTGGCGCGCCCAGCCGCGGCTCAAGCTTGCGCCGGGCGAACCGGTCGAGATCGCCTGGAACAGCCGGGCGCAATACCGGACGGACGAGCCCATCGACTGGCTCTTCACCAACCCCGACGGGAGCGTGACGGCGACCTTCGGCAGCGACGCCGACCGGATCGTGGTGACGCCGGAAGTGGTGACGGTCTATCTGGGCGGCACGCCACACGAGGTGACCCTCCGGCCTGACGGGGCGACGATGCCGCAGGACGCGCCGGGCGCCATGACGTTCAAGACCGACAAGGTGCTGGTGGATTTCGGCTTCGCCGGCTCGGCTGAGATCCGGGGGACGCAGGTCTATATCCAGAGGCGGTTCCTGGGCTGGGCGAATTTCTGGTTCGACACCAAATCCGCCTTCTGGGGCATGGGCCTGCCGCAGGTGGTCTGGACGATCGTGGCCGGTGAGCGGATCGACCCGAACATGTCCAACCTCGAGCTGGCGTGGGACGACTTCCTCGGCAACAGCGTCTGGCAGCATGCCGACATTCTTTCCAAGCTCGGCCAGACGATCGTCATGGCGTTCGTCGGCACGCTGCTGGGAACGCTGGTGGCAGCGCCCCTGGCCTTCATCGCGGCGCGCAACATCACGCCCAATGCGGCGGCCAACTGGATGATGAAGCGCCTATTCGACCTCCTGCGCTCGATCGACATGCTGATCTGGGCGCTGTTCTTCACGCGCAGCTTCGGGCCGGGGCCGATCCCGGGCATCGCGGCGATCTTCTTCACAGACACCGGCGCGCTCGGAAAGGTCTATGCGGAGGCGCTCGAGAATATCGACGACAAGGAACGCGAGGGCGTCAAGTCGGTGGGGGCGCACATGCTCACGGTGCAGCGCTACGGGGTGGTGCCTCAGGTGCTGCCGGTCTTCATCTCGCAGTCGCTTTATTTCTGGGAGAGCAATATCCGCTCGGCGACGGTCATCGGCGCGGTGGGCGCGGGCGGTATCGGCCTAAAGCTGCTCGAAGCCATGAAGACCAATGCGGACTGGGACAAAGTGGCCTATATGGTTGTGCTCATCCTTATTGTGGTCTTTGTTTTCGACAATATTTCCAACGCTTTGCGCTCACGGCTTATCGGGGCGAAGCACTGAGTGGGCCTGATGACCGAAGTTGTGCTGACCAATGCACGGATCGTGCTGGGAGACGAAGTGCGCGAGGGCTCGGTCCTCGTGCGGGACGGGGTGATCGCCGATATCGGCGCCAATGGCGCGGTGGGCGAGGACCTGGGCGGAGACTACCTGGTGCCGGGCCTGGTGGAACTGCATACCGACCATATCGAGCCGCATTTCGCGCCGCGCCCGGGCGTGCGCTGGAATGCAACCGCCGCGTTGCAGGCCCATGACGCGCAGATCGCGGCGGCGGGGATCACGACGGTGTTCGACGCGCTGCGCGTGGGGGTTTACAGCGAGACCATCACGGCCTCCGACATGCGGCTGCTGGGCGACGCCATCGCCTCGGCCAAGGCCGAGGACCGGTTGCGGGCGGATCACCTGATCCACCTGCGCTGCGAGGTTTCGGCGCCCGAATGCGCCGGGGAATTCGAAGCGTTCAAGCACGACCCCAATGTGCGGCTGATCTCGATGATGGACCACGCGCCCGGGCAGCGCCAGTTCGCCTCGATCGAGGCCTACCGGGTCTATCACATGGGCAAATCCAAGAAGACGCTGGCCGAGTTCGAGGCGTTCTGCGCCCGGCGCGTCAAGGAATCGGAGGCGAATGCGCCGGGCAACCGGGTGGCGATCGCCCAGTTCTGCCAGGAGCACGGCGTGACCATGGCGAGCCATGACGACGCCACGGTCGAGCACGTGGAGGAATCCATGCGGTTCGGCGTCAAGGTGGCGGAGTTCCCCACGACGATGGACGCGGCGCGGGCCTCGCACGAGGCCGGGCTGGCGGTGTTGATGGGCGCGCCCAATATCGTGCGTGGTGGCTCGCATTCGGGCAACATCTCGGCGGGGGCGCTGGCCGAGGCGGGACTCCTCGATATCCTGTCGTCCGACTATGTGCCGGTGAGCCTGATGCATGCCGCGTTCAAGCTGGGCGAGAGCATCGCCTTGCCGGAGGCGCTGGCGCTGGTATCGCGCAACCCGGCGGCGGCGCTGGGGCTTGAGGATCGCGGCGAGATCGCGGTCGGCAAGCGGGGCGACCTGGTGCAGGTGCGGATGGCCGACGGGGTGCCGGTGGTGCGCAAGGTCTTCCGTGAGGGAACGCGGGTGGCCTAGGCGCGATTGGGGCTAGCCGAGGCTGGACAGACAGCCTGTTCCGTGGTCGACAGTGGCATCGCTTTTTCCTGTCCCAGGACCGCCTCATGACCATCTCGCTCAAGCAAGTTGCCCTTCCCGATTTCGGTGCGCTGGGGGACCAGCCGCAGGTGCCTGCTTCGGTCTTTGAGGCGCGGGCGCGGGCGGCCTATGACGGGGCGGGCACGGACTGGCTGGCGGTCTATGCCGATCGCGAGCATTTCGGGAACATCGTCTTCCTCACCGGGTTCGAGCCGCGGTTCGAGGAGGCATTCCTGCTGCTGGGACCGGGCGGCAAGCGCGTGCTGATCACCGGCAACGAATCGGAGAGCTATGCGGCGCTGGCCGTGCTGCCGGACCTGACGGTGCTGCGCGCGCAGTCGCTCAGCCTGATGGCGCAGGACCGCACGCAGGAGCCGCGCCTCGCCGACCGGCTGCGCGATGCCGGGATCAAGGCCGGCGACAGCGTGGGGCTGGTCGGCTGGAAGTACCTCGAAGCTGAAGAAGACGAGGACGCGGCCAGCGGCTTTTACGTGCCGGCGGTCTATTCGAGGATGTTCGAGCGCATCGTGGGCGCGGAGGGCAAGGTCGTGGACGCGACGCGCGTGCTGATGCACCCGGAGACGGGCCTGCGCGCGGTGATCGATGTCGACCAGATCGCGGCCTTTGAATGGGCGGCGGCGCGGTGCTCGACCATGCTCTGGGATATCGTCAGGGGCGTGCGCGAGGGCGACAGCGAGTTCGACGCGGTGAGCCGCATGGGCTACGCGGGCGATCCGCTCAACGTGCATACCATGTTCGCTTCGGCCAGCACGGGCGAGGGCATCATCGGGCTGCGCAGCCCGACGGCGCGCAAGCCGCGGCGCGGCGACGGGGTGACCACGGCCATCGGCATGTGGGGAGCTCTCTCCTCGCGCGCCGGGCTGTTCGACGAGGCGAACGAGGATTTCCTCGTGCCCGCCAAGGCCTATTTCGAGGCGCTGGTGACCTGGTACGAGACGGCCGATATCGGGGTGGCGGGCGGCGATCTCCATGCCGCGGTCGTGGGCAAGCTGGCCGAGGGCGGGCTCAAGTCGGCGCTCAACCCGGGGCACCTGACGGGCCACGAGGAATGGATGCATTCGCCGGTGCGGCCGGGGGCGCGCGAGAAGCTGCGCTCGGGCATGCCGTTCCAGATCGACGTGATCCCTACCCCGATGCAGGCGGGATGGGCGCTCAACTGCGAGGACCCGGTGACGCTGGCCGACGCGGTGCTGCGCGCCGAGCTCAAGACCAAGTATCCGGCGGTGGCCGAGCGCATCGAGAAGCGCCGCGCCTTCATGCGCGACGAGCTGGGAGTGGACGTCAAGGCGAACATCCTGCCGCTCTCCTCGACCCCGCTCTACCTGCCCCCGTTCTGGCTCAAGGCAGACAACGTGCTGGTGCGAGGCTAAGGGCCCCGCCTAGAGCACGGGGCCGAGCATGGCGATGGTGTTGTTCCAGAGGCGCCGGCGCCGGGGCCAGCGGGCAACGTCGGGCGCGGTGATCGGCACGGACGCTGCCAGGTAGACCTGCTGGCGGGCGCGGATCTCGGCCGTCAGGGCGGGATCGTAGAGCAGGATGTTGTTCTCGAAGTTCAGCTCGAAACTGCGCCGGTCGATATTGGCCGAGCCGATGAGGCTGATGTCGCCGTCCACCGTCATGGTCTTGGAGTGGAGCAGGCCGCCCACGTATTCGTAAATCCTGACGCCGGCATCGAGCAGTTCCTCGTAATAGGAATGGCTGGCAGCAGAGACGATCCAGCTGTCGTTGCGCTGGGGCACGATGAAGGTGGTTTCCACGCCCCGGTAGGCGCAGGCGCAAAGGGCCGCCTGAATGGTTTCGTCAGGGACGTAGTAGGGCGTGGTGACGATGAGTTCGTTGCGCGCCGCGTTGATGACGGAATCGAAGATTTCGGGCATGGCCGAGGGGCGCACCATGGCGCCGGTGCCGATGACCTGAGCGACGACGGGGCCGTGCGCCGGCGGCAGCGGGGCATCGATCAGGGCGCTGATGTCGTCGCAGCCGTGGCCCATCCAGTCGGTCGCGAACAGGTGCTGGTTCTGGCGCACCACCGGCCCTTCCCAGCGCGTCATGATATCGACCCAGGGCGCGAATTTCGGTTTGACCGCGAAGGCGGCGTCGGCGCAGTTCTGGCTGCCGCAATAGGTGATGGCGTTGTCGATGACGACGATCTTGCGGTGGTTGCGCATGTCGATGCGGCCCCAGAGGGCCGAGATCGGCGGGTTGCTGACGGGCAGGGCACGGGCGAGCATGACGCCGGCATCGGCCATCGCCTTCCAGTGTTCGGAACGGATCATGGCGCGCGAGCCGAAATCGTCGGCCATGACGCGGCAGGTGACGCCGCGGGCCGCGGCGCGCTTGAGGGCCTCGACGACCCTGAGGCCATTGTTGTCGGCCAGCCAGATGTAGAAGAGCACATGGACGTTGGCGGTGGCGGCGTCGATATCCTCGACCATGCGGGCGATGGTGGCGTCGGAATCGGCGAGAAGTTCGGCCCGGTTGCCGCCTGAGGAGGGATAGCCGTTGATGGACATGCCGGCCCGGAAGAGCGGCACGTAGCGCTCGGGCGGGTTGCCCTCGTGGAGGGGCGGGCGGGGCAGTTCCTCGATGACCCGTCGCTTACGCTCCGAGCGGGTACGCCCGATATTGGTTTCGCCCACGAGCACATAGGCGGCCATGCCGACGACCGGGGCGATCAGCATGACCATGACCCAGGCGAGGCGCGAGACCGGCTGCCGGTAGGGGCGGAGCAGGGCCCGGGCAATGAAGAAGACCTGCAGGGCGAGGTAGACCGCAGCGAGCAGGTAGGCCAGGAGAGGCGTCTCGACGGTCATCGGCCGGCCGCCAAAGCCCGGCGGATGGTGCCGCGCAAGACGAGCGAGGAGAGCAGCGAGCCGAGCACCATGCCGACGGCCAGCCCGACCGCCAGGGCAATGGCGAGGTAGAGGACGGCCTCGGAGGCGATGCCCGCGAGGGTGGCCTCGGCGGCGTGTATCTCGTCTGCAAGGGCGGCGGCGAGGGACTTGCCGGCATCGTCCACCGCCTTGGTCACGGCTTCGGTGACGGGATGATCGGCAGCAGGGACAGCCGGGGCCGTCTCCTGGGCGAAGGCCAGCGCGGGCAGGAAGGCCAGGAAAGCGGCAAACAGGATCGGCAGGATACGGGGCAGGGACATGGGTTCCCCCTCTGGATGCGCCGTGGGCGAACGGCGTCCGCGACCATGCGTGGTCCGGTGCCTGCCCGGCGCCGGGGAGGATAGCCAAGGCGCCGCGATTGGGAAAGTCATCCCATTGACGGGACGTGGATTTTCAGCGGCTTGCTTTGTGCGCGGCAGCGGCCAATAGTGAAGTGGCCGTGGAGGGTATGTAGGATGCTGCGTTTTATTGTCGTGACTATCCTAGAACTTGCCGCAAATGCTATCGGATTGCTGGTGGCGGCGTGGTTGCTGCCCGGATTTCAGATCAACTGGCTCGGCTTCCTGACAGCGCTGGTGATCTTTACCATCGCCAAGTTCATACTGGGCCCGCTGATCTTCAAGCTGAGTTTCCAGTATGCGCGCGCGCTCAATGGCGGGGTGGCGCTGGTGGTGACGTTCGTGGGGCTGTGGGTGACCACGTGGCTGACCAACGGGCTGACCATCGACGGGCTGACGACCTGGATCCTGTCATCGCTGATCGTTTGGCTCGCGGGCGTGTTGGCGTCGCTGGTGCTGCCGCTGTTCCTGTTCAAGAAGATTCTCTCGAACCGCAGCGACACGCCGCGCACGCCGCCGATCCCGCCGATCGCCTGAGCGGGTCAGATCGCGACCAGCCCCTCGCGCAGGAGCATGGCGACCGCGTCGGCGCGGTTGTCGGCGCCGAGCTTTTCGAGAATGGCGGTGACGTGGAACTTGGCCGTGTGCACCGATATGGCAAGCGTGCGGGCGATGACCTTGTTGGACGCGCCATCGACGAGAAGGGTGGCGACCTGGCGTTCGCGCGGGCTCAGGTGCGGCGGCTCGCCCCGGCGGCGCGGCTGCACGCTGTGCGGCTCGAGGTGATAGCCGGCGGCAAGCAGCGTCACGGCAGCGATGATGAGATCGGGATCGGCGCCCGCCACGGCGTCGCGGCCCTCGGCCCCTGCGCCCACGCGCAGGATGGCGGCGCCGGGCGCGGTGGTTTCGGCCAGGTCCGTGACGATGACGGCTGCCTCCTCGGGGACGACCTCGAGGAGCGCTTCGCCGGTTTCGAGGCGCTCACGCAGACGGACGGCCAGGTCGGCATCTTCGAGCAGAAGGCCGACCGTCCGTTCGTGCACGGGCTCTTCAGCGGCGCGGGCGTTCGCCGATGCGAGCGTCGATATCGAGTGCATTGCCACCTCTCTGGATGCCGATCTTCGCAGTGGAGCCGATGGCCGTCTGCGCCAGGCGCGTGGAGACGTCGCGCACCGAGGCGATGGGCTCGCCATTCCATGTGGTGACGATGTCCCCGATGAGGAAGCCCGCAGCTTCCGCAGGCCCTTCGGGCTCGACCCCCACGATGACGGCGCCATCACCCTGGCCGGTGGGGTGCAGGCTCACGCCCAGGTAGCCGTGGGGGATGTAGCCCTTGTCGGAAAGAACGGCGACGACGCGGGCAATGGTGGCGGCAGGAATGACGAGGGTCCGCCCGCGCGGGCCGGTGACGGCCATGCCGATCAACCCGCCGTCGGCGGCGACGACCGCTCCGCCTTCAAGGCGTCGGGAATGGCGCAGGGCCAGCGCGATGCGCGCATCGATGTCGCCGCCGCGCATGCTGCGCCAGGCGGGCCCCACTTCGGAAACGAGCGCCATCGCCGGGAGGGGCGAGTGATCGCCGCGCCCGACGAGGAAGGCGAGGGCTCCGGGACGGGGCGTTTCGGCACTGCGCCAGGCCTCGCCCTCGCCGGTTTCGGCCTTGAGAAGGGCGATGTCGGTGGTGGCGTCGCGCCCGACAAGGGTGGCGGATACCAGCTTGCCATCGGGCAGGAGGGCTTCGAAATCGGCGCGATCCTCGAGAGTGTCCTGGGCGGTGACGATGAGGCCGGGGCTCCAGAGGATGGCGCTCTGGGGCCGGCTGGCCGGGCCGCGCAGCGCGAGGACGCGCGTGGCGGTGGCGGCGACCAGATCGGCGGACTGTGTGGAAAGATCGATGAGGGCGGACATGGCAATTCCTTTCGAGACGGCTCGAAAGTGGCCCCGCCCGGCGCCGAGCGAAAGCTGCCCATCCAGGCAGGTGTGGTCGCGGCAGGAGGCACCCATATCGGGGAGCGGAAGGATGGACTGCCAGATGCTCGATACGATCAGCTCGGACCAAAGACTGCTCGATGAATATTCGGACCGCGTGGCGGGAGTGGCCGAAACGGTCGGCCCTGCCGTGGCGATGGTCAGCGTGGGAAACCGCGGACACGGCTCGGGCGTGGTGGTCTCGCCCGACGGCCTGGTGGTGACCAATGCCCATGTGGTGGGCGAAGCGAAATCGGCCCAGATCGCGCTATCGGACGGAAGCAAGCTGACCGGCCCGGTGCTGGGCTCCGACCCCGATACCGATATCGCGGTGATCCGCGCCGATGGCAGCGGGCTGGCGGTGGCGCGGCTGGGCGACAGCGGCGCGTTGCGGCGCGGGCAGATCGCGGTGGCGATCGGCAACCCGCTGGGGTTCGAATCCACGGTGACGGCGGGGGTGATCTCGGCGCTGGGGCGCAGCCTGCGCTCGCCGAGTGGGCGGCCCATCGAGGACGTGATCCAGACCGACGCGGCGCTCAACCCGGGCAATTCGGGCGGGGCGCTGGTGGAAAGCGGCGGCAGCGTGGTGGGGATCAATACCGCCATCATCGCGGGGGCGCAGGGCATCTGCTTTGCGGTGGCGAGCAACACGGTGCTGCACGTGCTCAGCGAAATCCTGCAGCATGGCGGGGTGCGCCGCGCCTATCTGGGACTGGCCGCCGATACGGTATCGCTGCCGCGCCGGGTGGCCGAAGCGGCCGGCACAGGCGCTGCGAGCGCGGTGGTGCTGCACTCGATCGTGCCGGGCGGCCCGGCCGACAAGGCGGGGCTGGTACAGGGCGACGTGCTGATTGCGCTCGATGGCCGGCCCGTGACGGGGCCGGGCGTGCTGCTGCGCATGATGACGGCCGAAGCGATCGGGCATGAGGCGGTGCTGCGCGTGCTGCGGCAGGGTCGGCTGATCGAGGTCAAGGTGACGCTGACGCAACGGGCAAGCTAGACCGCTGCGCAGACCGCCAGCGGCATCTTCACTTGGGGTTCGGCGCCGCTGACGGTCTCGCGCACGGTGCTGGTGTCCCATGCACGGGACAGCGCCAAAGGGTATCCGAGTATAACTCGGGTCATACGGCGACTCCCATGGAAAGTCGCCGCCGCCCCCCTACGACCCCATCCATCCGTGAAGATAGGAGAAGTGGGGAGGCCGAAACAGTAGACAGGGTGGGCTATGTGGAAATCCTAGCGCTCGATGACGGTGCGTCCGGTCAGGGTCACCAGATGGGTTTCCCCGGCGGTATCGACCCATCCCTTGGCCTCCAGTCGCCGCAGCATATCGGGCAGCGGACGATAGCCAGGTTCGTTGCAAATTCGGAAAAGCGCCTGGATTTCGGCAGGCAGCGGGCCCTCGAGCACAGCATCGCGCGACAGCATGAGATCTCCTCCCAGAGAAAACGTGCCTAGTGAAACTAACTCAATGTGCGCCGGTTCCGCCTCGTCCAAAGGATATAGGCGGCGAAGCGCCCGACGATAAAGTTGGCCACCACCCCCGCCGCGATGCCGACGCTGCCGCCACCGGCCTTGATGAGCGCATCCTTGAGATGGGCGTGGCGGCCGGGCGCGATGAGCTGGGCCAATTCGAACAGGAAGGCCGAGCCGACCATGATGGCCAGAACCAGCCACCAATGGCGGGGGTAGCCGAGCACGAAGACAAAGCCCACGAGGGCGAAAGCGGCGAAGCGCTCGATATTGGCCGGCTCACCCGTCATCGGGCGCCATTCAATGGGCGAGACGGTCACATAGAGAAGCGCCAGCAACAGGAGCCAGGCAAGAGGGCGGGCCAGCGCGCGGATCATGCTGCGGTCCGGTCGGGCGCCGGGGCGGCGCGCATGGGGCTGGTCGGCATGGGATGCCTCTGTGAGCGGGGTACCAAGAACGCCAGCCTAGTGGAAATGGGCGGCATGTCCATGGCCCTCGACGGCTCCCTCCGCCTATGGCGCGCGCAGATTGCCGCCAAGCCGCAGGTCTTCGGCCTTTGCCATGATCTGGGCAGCGGAGCGCGAGCCGAATGGGCCGATGGGCGCGCTCAACTGACCCGCCACCACCACATTGACGTAGAAGCGTCCGTCGACCGAGCTGATGGTCACCGAATAGGCCCCACCGGCATTGCGCGGCAGCGGGTAACCGGCGCTGAGGTAGAGCTCGAGCATCTGGTCCTTGTCGTACCGGTCCTCGTTGACCTCGAGCATGGCGCCGTCGAGACGGACGCGCGGCATGTCCTCGATGGCGTATCTAAGGGCCAGCGCGGCGGACGGAAAGCGGCGATAGCCGATGAAGTCGCGTCGGCCACCGCGGCCGGGATAGAGCTCTGCAAGGGCTTCGAAATCAAAATCCGTCATGTTTGCCGGCCTTTACCACTTTGTGGGTTCGCCGGATGACCGCCGCTGACCTGGCGGTGAGCTGGGTCCGCTCCTCGGAACGCTTCTCGAGCCATTGGAGCCGGGTGTCGACGTCTGGACGGGGTGCCGCCGGGCCTGGGGCCGAGCGGTCTTTCTTCTGGATGAGCGCGAACTCGCGCTCGGCGCGTTGCCGCGAGAGGCTGGACATGCCTTGGACTCCGATGGGAGGCGGGACCGCCGGATGACGATCCCGTTCAGGCTCAGCGCAGTTGCAGGTTGGTGGCCGAAATCTTGCCGTCGCGGCCGTTTTCGAGCTCGTAGGAGAGCTTCTGGCCTTCGGCGAGGTCGGTAAGACCGGCGTGCTCGACGGCGCTGATATGGACGAACGTATCCTTGCTGCCGTCATCGGGAGCAATGAAACCGAAGCCACGATTTGAATTGAAGAACTTTACTGTGCCGTTTTTCATGGTGATTTTCTCTGTAAAAGCTTGGCTCGCATGGCGAGAAAAGCGAATTCCCGGCGGCGAAATGCCATCGAGATCTTTTCCGTTCGCAAGATCAAGGATCGCCGAGAGGCCGAAAGCCCTACAGAAAGCGGTGAGGGTGAAAACGTAGCCAGTATAGTCGCTGGCAAATGCGTAAATAACAAGGCGGTTTCGGAATTAGTCTTCCTCTTCGATTTCACCCATGCCGCGTCCGGCCTCGGTAATGAGCAATTCATCCGAGTCACGGACCGCAAGACCGCGCGTGATGAGGAAGTCCACGAGACCCTCGTCGCGTATTCCGTAGAGGTCGGTCAGCGGAACGGGACCCTGGCCCAGCCGGCGAAGCAGATAATAGGCATCGACCGGGACGTGTTCGAGCGCCCGTTCCGAAGCCTTCGGGCGGTTGTACCCCTGAAAGCGGCGGGGCCTCTGGGATTCGGCGGCCTTGTGGAAATGGGCGATGGTATCGAGCCAGCCGCCCACGTCATCGGGAGTGTCCTCGGTGCCCAAGACCCAGGCGTTGACCAGACCCTCTTCGCAACCGAGCACCTGAGCCAGGTCGAGCGGAGACCACCGGATGATGACCAGGTATTCCCTGAGTTGTTCGGCATTCATGCTGCCATCCTGTTCTGGAGCAGGGGGATGCTCCGTCGGGGCGGGAAAGACGTGTGGCAGGCACGGAGCCTGGCCGCAGCGATCTGCGATTGGTCGTGAAAGTTGCACGGCGCGGGACCGCCGCCCAATCGGGGCGCGGTGCAGGGCGGCGTAGAGGGCAACATGCCCCCGAAAGGCCGCACACGACAGTCTACGGCTTTCCGCCACCGGAAAGCGAGAAAGATCGACGGCGGCAGCCCCGGAAAGGCTCTCACTTCGGCGAGATCGAGCCGCCCCCGTTCGAGGTGATGAGGGGCAGCGGAGCGGTGATTCTCCGACAGGGGCCGGATGCGCCGACCGGACAGCCGCCCGGGCGCGCCCGAGTGCCGCAAATATATAATGCGTTATGCGAGATAGGTAAGGTTAACGTAGTTTCTACGGCAGAAGTATAGCCCGCTATATATGTGGGGAATACTCAGCCTTTCCCTGCCGGTCGGTCGATGCTGAAAGCTCATGACTAATAGTGAGTTAATCAGTTTTGAACCCGCCGGGGGATGTTGTGGCTACCAATAATGAATTCGACCGCCAGTCCGTTAATGACGCTTTTGCCGATCGTTTGACTTCAGAGATCGCTGCAGTTCCTGACAATCTCGATCTGCCCGCAAATGCCATTCCCGCCCGGCCGGAAGCCGTTCAGGTGGCCCAGGCCGGCACCCCGGCGCAGCCGCAGACGGTGGTGGTCGAACTGGCCGAAGGCAATATCGCGCGCCTGCCGGAAGGCGCCGACATTTCCGAGCCGCGCCAGAACGGCACCGACCTCGAATTCGTCCAGCCCGACGGCACCGTGATCGTCATCCCGAACGGGGCGGTGCAGGGGCTGACCCTCTTCATCGGCGCGGTCGAGATTCCGCCGCAGGCCGTGGCGCAGCTCTTCACCACCAACGGCATCGAAGCCGCAGCCGGCCCCGACGCCGGCCCGGCGCAGGGTTCGCACGGCAATTTCCAGGACAATGTCGGCGGGCAGGGGATCGGTGACGGCATCGGTTTCTCGTCGCTCCTGGGCAATACCGACCTCAACTTCGGCACCGGTGACACCCAGAGCGAGCAGGGCAACCTGCCGCCGAACCTGTTCGGGGCGACCTACAGCGCCTCGCTCGCCGAAGACGCGCTGCTGAACGGCAACCCCGAGGGTGGCGAAGTGCGCGTCATCACCGGCGTCGTGGCCGCTTCGGACGTCGATCAGCTCACCTATGGCTTCACCGCCCCGGCCGGCGAATTCACCTCCCACGGGGTGGCGATCGTCTGGTCGATCGAGCCCGGCACGGGCGATCTCGTCGGCATGGCCGGCGATACCCTCATCATCCGCGCCCATATCGAGCGCACGGCGGACAATAACGGCGCCTACACGATCACGCTTTCGGGCCCGATCGACCACCCGGCCGGCGCCGGCGAGAACAATGTCGCGATGAACCTGGGCATCGTGGTTTCGGATGGGTTCAATACCTCCGAGACGACGCTCACCCTCACCATCGGCGACGACATGCCGATCTCGACCGAACCCACGGCCGGCACGGTCGAAGAGGCAGGCCTGGTTCCGGGCGGCTACGAGGGTGGGGAAGGCGCGCACAGCAATGTGCTGAACGGCGACCTCCACCTGGCATTCGGCGCCGACGGCCCGGCCGCCAACGCTGCCGTGGTCCTGGCCGCCGATGGCGCCACCTGGCAGCAGACCACCAGCACCACCGGTATCCTGACGGGCGCGGACGACGCCTGGACGCTCGAGGTCCATGCCGACGGCACCTATACGTTCACCCTGCTCAAGCCGCTCGACCACAGCGGCGAAGGCAACGGGGAAGCCATCAACATCGGCATCTCGGTCACCGCGACCGATTTCGACGGGGACAGCGCCACCTCCAATTTCGCGGTCACGGTCAATGATGACGTGCCGTTTGCCGGGGAATCGACCAACGGGCAGCTGAGCGAAACCACCAATTCGGGCTTCTCGAACGCCTTCGTGACGCAGACGCTGGCCGACCAGTCGCTCAACATCCACTGGGGTGCCGACAGTGCCAATGCCGGCGGTTCCTATGACCGCGCGGTGACCTTTGCCACCACCACCGCGCCCGAAGGCCTGACCTCGAACGGCTTCCAGGTGATCTACGTGGTCTCCGAAGACGGCACCACGATCACCGCCTACCGCGTGACGATGGGCGAGAATCCCCTGACGCACGAGCCGGAACAGCATTTCGTCTCGACCGGCGGCGGCGACCTGGGCCCGAACCCGAGCAACAGCGCGCGCGTGTTCAGCGTGCAGCTCTCCGATACCGGCAACGGCACCTATACCTTCACCCTCTACGACAACCTCGACCATCCGGAAGGCAATGGTTCGGTGTCGCTGGACTTCAACTTCGTGGCCAAGGACGCCGATGGCGATACCGCTGGCGGCCAGTTCCAGATCGGCATCGAGGACACGGTTCCCGAAGTCGTCGGGGAAGCCCAGATCGTCACCGTGAGCGAAGCGCAATTGACCGACGGCCAGTCGGGCGCACTCAATATCGACTGGAACGCCGACGACGGCGCCGCCAAGCACATCAACTTCGCAGCCGAGGGCCTGCCGCAGGGCCTCAAGTCCGATGGCGTGGACATCGTCTACCAGGTCCAGCAGGACGCTGCGGGCAATGACGTGCTGGTCGCTTACAAGGAAGGTGGCAGCCCGGACAATCCGGTGTTCATGGTCGCCTTCACCGAAGGCAACCCGACCTATACCTTCACCCTCTTCCAGAACCTCGACCACCCGGCGGGCTCGGATACGCTCGAACTCAACTTCGGCATCGTGGCGACCGATGGCGACGGCGACACCGTCACCCAGGACTTCACGGTCAATGTCGCGGACGACAAGCCGGTCTTCACGGGCCCTATCGCAACGCCGACGGTGGACGAGGATGGTCTTCCGCTGGGCAACAACGGCCTGCCGCCCTCGGGGCAGTGGCCTGCTGGGAGCGGTTATTCCGGCTCGGACGCGCCGGGCTCCAACATCCAGACTGGCTGGGTGTCGCTCGGCATTGACTGGGGTTCGGACGACACCGACCAGAACGACAGCACTATCCTTGGCGTTCATCGCCAGGACGGGGTCAACCTGTTCGACTCCTCTCCCAATGCCGGCATGGGGCGTGCGGTCTATTTCGCCGACACCGCCATCGGCACGCTCGAGGCGATGAACCTCACTTCGCGCGGCGAGACCGTCACTTATGACCTGGTGGAAAGCGGCACGCGTCTCATCGCCCATGTGGGGCTGCGCGTGGTGTTCACCGTGGTTCTCTCCGACGATGGCCAGGGCGGCTACAATTTCACGCTGACCGACGAGCTGGATCACCCGGTCGCCAATTCTGAAGACGATATCGAACTCAAGTTCGACATCGTGGCCCGCGACTATGATGGCGACACCGCCCAGACCACGTTCGGCGTGATCGTGGACGACGACGCACCGGTCATCGGCACGCCCGGCATGGGGACTGTGGAAGAAGAAGAGTCCGCCGTCGCGGGAAACGGCAACGAAGATCGCGGTGGCGTGGGCGACGATGACACCAGCTTCCTCGGCTTCCCGATCAACCTGACCACGGAAAAGACCACCCGTTCGCTCGATATCGACTGGGGTGCCGACGACAACAATTCGGGCAGCGTCGCCAACCGTTCGGTTGGGTTCCTTGCGAGCCTGGATGGGGCAGTCAGCGATTTCACCTCCAACGGACAGGTCGTTACCTATTCGCTCGAAGACAACGGCACCAAGCTGGTGGCGCGTGGTTCGGATGGCCATGAGGTCTTCAACATCACGCTCTCGGACGCGCTGAACGGTAGCTATACCTTCACGCTGGTCGATACGATCGATCACAATGGCGCGGGCGAAGACGCCGCCATCCTGGATTTCGGTTTCACGGCGACCGACGCCGACGGAGACTCCGTCAACGGCCAGTTCTCGGTGCGCGTGCTCGATGATACGCCGCTCCAGGGGTCGGCCCAGAACGCGACTGTCGCCGAAGACGACGTATCGGCCTATCCGGCCACCGACACCAGCAATGCCAGCCCGATCGTCACCAAGTCGCTCGGGATCGCCTGGGGCGCCGACGACGATATCCGCACTGGGGCGGGCGACACGTTCGGGCGCAGCGTGCATTTCGTGGCCAACGGCGTCAACGTGGCCGCGGCGACCTATGCCAGTGCCAGCGACGTGGGCCTGGGAAGCGACCTCTATTCGGGCGGCGTCAAGCTGGTCTACGTGGTCACCGATAATGACGATGGCGGCCAGACCATCACCGCCACCAAGGGTGCGGGCGGCGAGGTGATCTTCACCATCGAGC
>Ga0182743_1001391_pt1 | contig 23791 bp, 20 predicted proteins | sample eDN3rd30CKraftOP_FD_128522 | JGI IMG/M metagenome (GOLD analysis project Ga0182743, IMG submission 128522) | Enriched Organic Plus compost microbial communities from Emeryville, California, USA - eDNA 3rd pass 30_C Kraft OP (version 2) (version 2) ... | reverse complement strand
GGGTTGTTTGGCCGATGCTGATGTGAACGCTTTGGCGCGGCTCGCCTCGATCGTGTGCGGCCCGGCTTTGTCGGCGCGTGCAAAGGCTTGCAATTGGCCACTGCCATCGACGACGGCTGCGCTCACGGCGTAACCCTTGGCCTGGCAGACGGCAACGGTGTCGGTGGCGAGCTTCTGGGCATCTGTCAGCGCGAGTTTGTGTGTGGTGATGACGGCTGCATTGGCGGCTTGGGACAGGGCTGCGAGGCAGAGCAGGGCGAGGGTTTTGCGGATCATGATGGTGTCCTTGGTCTGTGTAGTAACGACAAGAACAGTGTATTGAGATACGTTGCGCGCCGGTATGCGCACGAGCACGCGCCGGTCTCCGTAGTGCTACGGAGCCTCAGGCGAGCAAAGCAGCGTACTGACGTATCAGTTGCGCCAGAGACTGTGCTTCGAGTTTGGTGAAGACATTTGCTCGGTAGGTCTCGACCGTGCGGGGCGACAGGCCCAGTTCGCGCGCGATCTGTTTGTTGCTGACACCTTCGACGACACGCCGCAGGACTTCTTCCTCGCGGCCGGATAGTGTGCCTAGGCGCTCTGTGGCCTCGAGCGTGGCGGCGAGTTTTTCGCGGCTGGCGATGTGCTGACGTACGGCTGCCTGTACCGCATCCAGAAACACATCGTCGTCCACCGGTTTTTGCAGGAACTCGACAGCGCCGGTTTTGAACGCACGTCGGCACAGATCGACGTTGGCGTGTCCCGTCAGGATGATGGTGGGCAGATCAGAGTGCGCGACGACTTGTTCGAGCACCTGCAGGCCGCTGATGCTGGGCATACGGATATCGAGAACCAGACAGCCGATTGCATATTGATGGCCTTGGGCGAGAAAGGCTTGCGGATCGCCAAACCCCTCACTGCGTAGCCCGACGCTCGAGAGCAGCATCGACAGGCCGTCGCGTACGGCCTCGTCATCATCCACGATATAGACGAGCGGTGATTGATTGGAGTAGTCGTCCATGGCGTAGTGACTTGGCTGCCTTAGCAGTGAGCTTCGTGTTGCTGTGGCGAGGTAGACACGCCCGCGTTTTGGCGTTCGGAGTACAGCGGCAGTGATAGTGTCGCACAGACGCCACCCGCTGCGTGGTTCTGAATATGCAGGTGCGCATCCATGGTGCCCGCCAGGGTCTCGCACAGCGTCAGGCCGAGCCCCATGCCTTGAGCCCGCGTGGTATAGAACGGATCGAAGATTTTCGGCAGCTTGTCGGCGGGTATTCCAGGACCATTGTCACGCACCACGAATTCGTAGCGTGATTGGTGCACACGACCGCGGATATCTAGCAGGCGAGCGCCCGCCTGTGTAGCGAGCGCATCCGCAGCATTCTGTACCAGATTGTGCAGAATCTGCTCTAGCGCGACGCGGTCACCTAGCGCGCGTGCACCGGGGGCGTCATTGGTCCAGCTGATTCGTATGCCGGCTCGCGCCAGTTCGCTTTCACGTAAGAAACGCAGTGAAGCGATCAGGTCATCCGGGTTCAGCGCCGAACGTTGAGCAGGTTCTCCATGCGCCATCACGGCGCGCAGACGCTCGAGTATTTCGGCTGCCCGACGTGCCTGACCGGCTGTCGCCTGCAAAGCTCGGCGCACCTGAGGCTGCTCCTCAGGGTCGTCGAGCAAGCGTTGAGCAGCGCCCGTTTGCGCCAGGATAGCCGTCAATGGCTGGTTGAGTTCGTGGGCAATTCCCGCCGCCATTTCTCCGAGGGTGTTTAGCCGCCCGATTGCGGCCAAGCGTGATTGCTCCCGTTCACGCAAGGCGTAGGCTCGCGCACGTTGCCACAGTGTCCAACCTGCAACCAGGGCGGCGCTGGTCAAGGCCCAGGCCAGCCAAGCCATCCACGGCCAAGACGCCGGCGTCAAGATCTGAACGGTATGCAGGATAAACGGCTGGCTTGCCGCACCTAGGGGTTTGCTGCGCTGTAGTACCAGGCCCATTGAGTTTTGCGGCGATGCTGAACTCAGTAGATTGAGCTGCCCGGAAGGTAACGATAGCGTGACGGCGCTGAGCGTAAGGGGAATATCTTCGCGCCCCAGCAATTTCTGTGCATTGAGCTGGATACTCCAACCCGAAGGATCAACGAGCCAGTAAGAGGTGGCGGCATTTCCCGGTAACACGACGGGGTGGTTGATCTGACGGGCTTGTGCCAAGGCGTCCGCCATTCCACTTGGTAACGGGGAACTGCCATGCCATGCGTCCTCGTTCAGCCGTCCGATCGCCTCCAACTGCGGCAACGCAGGTTGCAGGCTGGGAAACAGCCGCTCAGGCGCAGGAGGGTGCGATAGCGCTGCCAAGGTCGCGAGCACGGCCTCGTGCTGCACGGCCTTTTGGCTGAGCATGCGGTGCACGATGCTCGTATCCTGGACGAACCGATCGCGCTGGCTGGCGTAGTCTTGCAAACCAATGCCGACGACGCCGAGAATGAGGAGCAGCAGCCATATCAGGGCCGGCCGCATGAAAGATCGGGGCATAGTGCACAGGATTATGGCACTGGAACGCGGGTCTTACACTCCGTACTGCTACGGAATGGCGGCCTCTCGACTAACATGCTGTCCGAACATCAACCAGTTGGAGCGCCGTGATGACCTGTCATATATCCCCGGTAGCGTTGCCCAAAGCCTATGGCGAAGAGCCCTGACCGCTGTGGAGAATTATGTCTACGTGCTGGTCGTTGCGCTGATTGCGGGTGCGTTCAGTGGCGTGGTGGGTACGGGATCGTCTCTAATGCTGTTGCCGGTATTGGTGCAGTCGTATGGGCCAAAGGCTGCCATGCCTATCATGGCGATGGCAGCCATCATGGGCAATCTGTCACGCGTCATGGTCTGGTACAAACAGATCGACTGGCGGGCGACGTTTGCCTATGGTTTGCCTGGTATTCCCGCGGCGGCGCTGGGCGCACATACGCTGCTAGCATTGCCGGCGTGGGTGATCGACGCGACCCTGGGATTTTTCTTTTGGTGCATGATTCCCATTCGGCACAAGCTGCGGCAACTGCAGTACCAAATGTCGTTGTTTCAACTGGGTGTATGCGGTGTCGTGATTGGTTTTTTGACGGGATTGGTGCTTTCCACCGGGCCGCTGAGTATCCCGGCATTCACTGCCTATGGGCTTAGCGGCGGGGCATTTCTGGGGACCGATGGCGCCACGTCAGTGCTGCTGTATATCAGCAAAGTGAGCACGTTTTTCGCTCAGGACGCGTTGTCCATGCAAACGGCGCTGCAGGGCGTGTTGGTGGGGGCTGGCATCATGCTCGGGACCGTTGCCAGCAAACCTCTGGTGCTGCGGCTTTCGTCAAACGCCTTTGCCCTCATGGTCGATGTGTTGCTCTTCGTCTCCGGGGCTGCGCTGTTATATAGCGCATGGTCGCATGGGTAAAGCCATGCGACGGTCCTTGATCAGCGTGTGGTAGTCGACCAACGAGTCAGAGGATAAGCCCCCGGGACGTAGACTAGGCACACGAATGCCATCGACTAACGTCCCGGGCGCTACTTGCCTTAATCCGTCGACAATACGCCGCGGCGCACTTGGTCGCGTTCGATGGATTCAAACAGCGCTTTGAAATTGCCCTCGCCAAAGCCGCTATCGCCCTTGCGTTGGATGAACTCAAAGAACACCGGGCCTAGCAAGGTCTCGGAGAAAATCTGCAGCAGCAAACGGCGCTCTCCACCCTCGGACGTACCGTCGAGCAAAATGCCGCGCGATTGCAGCTCTGCTGTGGGCTCGCCGTGAGCAGGCAGACGGCCTTCCAACATCTCGTAGTACGTCTCGGGCGGTGCAGTCATGAACTTCGTGCCTTGGGCTTTCAAGGCATCCCAGGTCTTGATCAGGTCGTCGGTCAGAAATGCTACGTGCTGGATACCTTCGCCGTTGAACTGCATCAGGAATTCTTCGATCTGGCCGGCGCCCTTTGAAGACTCTTCGTTCAAAGGGATGCGGATCATGCCATCGGGCGCCGTCATGGCCTTCGAGGTCAGGCCGGTATATTCGCCTTTGATGTCGAAGTACCGGATCTCGCGGAAATTGAAGAGTTTTTCGTAGAAATCGGCCCAATACGCCATGCGGCCACGATAGACGTTATGGGTCAGGTGGTCGATGATCTTCAGGCCGGCGCCCACGGGGTGGCGGTCTACGCCATCGATGAATACAAAATCGATGTCGTAAATCGACGAGCCTTCTTCGAAACGGTCGATCAGGTAGAGCGGCGCGCCACCAATGCCCTTGATGGCAGGCAGGCGCAGTTCCATGAAGCCGGTATGAATCTCGACCGGCTGAGCACCCAGTTCCAATGCCCGCTTGTGAGCCTCTTGCGCGTTGCGCACGCGAAACGCCAAGCCGCATACAGAGGGGCCGTGCTCGGCCGCGAAGTAGGCCGCGGGGCTGTGAGGCTCGTTATTGACGATGGCGTTGATGCCGCCTTGGCGAAACAGGGAGACTGCCTTGGAACGATGGTTCGCGACTTTGGTAAACCCCATGCTTTCGAGCACCGGCTCGATGACGTTGGGCGTGGGCGAGGCGAACTCGATGAACTCAAAACCCATGAGTCCCATGGGATTGTCGAAAAGGTCTGCCATTTTCTGGCTCCTGAATGTGCAAATGGTGAATGTGAAGCTTGCAATGCAGCCGATTCACATTGGGGGCGCACAGGGGCGGCCCCGCACGCTGCGCGCCAGGTAGTCGCCAATCAAGAGTTGAAAACCCAGAATTTTCATAATGGTGGGGTTACAGAAGGACGCAGAGACGTTTACGGTCTCAATCTGACTATACTCCACATCTGCCATGTCCTCTGGGCGCTATCGCGCTTTCGGCCTGGAGACGAGAAATGTTTTCCGGGGATAGAAACTGCAGACGCAGCGCCAGAAGTCGTGCGATAAGTTGGCTCAACTTGCTGATAGTAAAGAGAATTTTATGGCCGGACGACGCGATCTCCTCGGAATCGGATCCTATAGCGACCGTCATCTATGATCGTCAGACCTAGACAAAGCTGGTTTCGGCTGCTGTTCATTTGGAACGGCTCGGTATTGCAGTCGATCATTCCGCAACTGTGCTTCATTGCCGCCATCAGTGGTGTCGCGGTCGTGACCCACGGAACGATTTTCGGGGAAAAGATTCCGCTCAATACCACGCTGTTGACGTTGTTCGGCCTGACGCTGGCGATATTCCTGGCCTTTCGTAACAACGCCAGCTATGAGCGTTACAACGAAGCGCGGCACATGTGGGGCAATCTGCTGATCGCGTCGCGTACGTTGATGTCGCAGATACTGCGTTACGCGCCTGATTCCGCCTCGCACAGGCATCTGGCGGACGCGCTGATCGCAAGTATCTATGCACTGAAACATCAGTTGCGCGATACCGATCCTGCACAGGATCTGCGCCGCTTGCTGGGTGATGAGCGGGCGCGGGCGGTGTTGGGAAAACAATACCAGCCCATCGCGCTATTGGACCAGATACGCGGCCGCCTGGCGGCCTTGCACAGTGCGAGCAATGTCTCGGATACCGAACTATGGATGCTGGATGCGCAGCTAAACGAGTTAGGCAAAGCCATCGGGGGGTGTGAGCGTATCGCGTCCACCCCCATCCCATATGCGTATGGCGTACTTTTGCACCGGACGATCTACACGTATTGCGTCATGCTGCCATTTGGTTTGGTGGATGCGGCTAATGTGTTCACGCCGCTGCTATGCGTGTTTATCTCGTATACGCTCATTGCCTTGGAAGCCATTGCGAACGAAGTGAGCGAGCCTTTTGGCCTGGCGCCTCATGCGCTGGCGCTGGATGCCATGTCGAGGGGGATCGAACGCACCGTGCTCGAATTGTGCGGCCGCGATTTGCCGCCGGAGATCAAGCCGGATCAGTTTTATCGGCTGACTTGACGTGCGATGTTCTCTGGTATGGTTGCGCCGGACAGGTAGCCTCTTGGTATTACTTGGTCTATTACTTATCTAAGAAATTCTTCAATCCATGACTAGTAACAATCCTCAACCCCAAGCTGTCACCTGTCCTCTCACACGGAGTGCAATTTTCCTTGTCGCGACGCTAGGAGAAGCCAGCGAGGCAGACAAGATTCGCGCATTGTGCGGAAATCTCGCTGCACTGGTGCGCTCAGTAGGCAAGCGTGTGCCAGATGGCAAATTGTCCTGTGTGCTCGGTTTCAGCTCAAATGCCTGGGATACCTTGTTCGGTCACCCGCGTCCGGCGCAGCTGCATCCTTTCCGTGAGTTTCACGCCGACAATCGCCATGCACCCGCGACACCTGGGGACCTGCTGTTTCATATTCGTGCCGAGCAGATGGATTTGTGCTTCGAGCTGGAGACGCAGATTCTCAATCAGTTAGGCGCGGCGGTGACCGTGGTGGACGAAGTCCAGGGTTTCCGCTATTTCGATATGCGCAGCATGGTGGGCTTCGTCGACGGTACCGAGAATCCGGAAGGGCAGGACGCCGTGGATTTCGCTTTGATCGGTGACGAAGATCCCGAGTTTGCCAATGGCAGCTATGTGCTCGTGCAGAAATACCTGCATGACATGGCGGGCTGGAATGCACTGCCTGTGGAGACTCAGGAACGCATTATCGGCCGCACCAAGCTATCGGATATCGAGCTGGACGACTCGGTCAAGCCCTCGTCGTCTCATAGTTCGCTGACCACGCTGACCGAGAACGGCGAAGAAGTCAAAATTTTGCGCGAAAACATGCCGTTCGGTCGACCTGGCGCAGGCGAGTTCGGCACTTACTTTATTGGATATGCCAAGTCCCCAGCTCCTATTGAGCAAATGCTGGAGAACATGATTGTCGGCCGGCCTGCAGGCAATTACGACCGTCTGCTGGACTTCAGCCGCGCCGTCACGGGCGGGCTGTTCTTTGTGCCTTCGGCGACATTGTTGGAGGAATTGGAAGAGCGGCAAAAATAAAGGAGACGAATGCTCGTCTCCCTTGTGACTGGCCCCGTCGTGGTTGACGGGGTTAGCATTTGCACGTGTTGCTGTTACTTCATCGGATGTGCCAAGTCATCCGCTAATAACGCGATGCAACACGCAGCCGACGCCTGTACTGCCCGCGCGGGATCTGTCGCCATGGCCAACGCTTGCGTGGCGGCATGGGCCTGTTCGGCGCCGTATTGGCTTTGCACCCAATCTACCAACAGCGCCGACAATGGCAGGCGCTCGGCGAGTGCCTGCGGCGCCAGGCGCTCAATGGCTCGTTGTGCGGCGTCACTCCCAGTGATGGCGGCAAGTGCATCCGAGCAACTCTCAGAAAATACGACCTCGTACAGTGAGTCGATGTGCGCCTGCATCCGCGATGAGTGGACGTGCAGTCCCTCTGCACTGTGCCGCAATGCGGCCGCAGCGGCATAGACGTGACGCCATAGCGGCGCCCACATGGAAAGCTCAGCCTGCCATTCTCCCAAGGCCCGCTCATGAGCCTGCGGCATTGCCGAAAGCAGGTTTGCGGCGATGCCTGGCACGGGCTGCGTCTGTGCAATGGCCTGCATGCAATAGACGGCATTGCGCTTATGTGGCATCGCGCTGGACGTTCTGCCCCGAGGCGCCTCGGTCAGCTCTCCGACCTCGAACTGCGACATCAACGACCAGTCTTTCGCGAGCTTTGCCAGGCTGCCTGCGCAGACAGCCGCTTCCATGGCGAGTCGCATCCACGTATCGCGTTGGGTGTGCCAACTATGGCCGCAAGCCGTCAAGCCGAGTTCGGAGGCCAGCGCACGTTCTACACGCTGGGCTTGCTCGCCTAAGGTAGCGCGATTGCCTACAGCCCCGCCTAGTTGCACACACAGCGCGTGTTCGGACAGAGCGCGTAGTTGTTCGATGCTGCGCTGTATGGCGCCGGCAGATTGCGCACATTTCAATCCGAAACTGGTGACCTGAGCAGGTTGCAGCAGGCTGCGGGCCAGAATCGGGGTGCGCGCGTGGGTGCGAGCCAAGGTGCGCAAGGCAGCATGTAATCCGGTCAGCTCCTGCAACAGTGCTGACAATGCTGTCTTGGTCAATAGAGCATGCGCCGTGTCGACTGCATCCTGAGTCGTGGTGCCCCAATGCAAATAGGGCACGGCGTCCTTTGCATGCTGCGCCAAGAATGCCCGTAACGGATCCACCAATCCTATGCCCAGTGCGCCCGTACGCTGCGCGCGCTCGATGAAGGCGGAGCGCTCCAGCTCGACATTGGCGCATGCGTGAGAAATGGCCGCTGCCGCGCTAGCGGGAATGAGCCCGCAAGCCGCTTGCGCGCGGGCCAGCCCGGATTCAAAACGTAGCAGCGCATCGAACCATTGTGTATCAGTAAACAGCGTGGCGCTGCCGTTCGGGGTCAGGCTTTCTTCGATCAGGGATGCCATCATGGCAGGCTGACCCGCGGTCATACGGAGGCGCCAGAGGTTGTCACGACTTTGCCCCATTTGCGGCTTTCTTCCTGGATTTTTGCGCTGTATTCCTTTGCATTGCCCAGCAGCGGCTCGGCGCCTTCGACTTCGAGTTTGGATTGGAACGCGGGCTCGGCGGCGACCTTCAGGATTTCCGCTTCGAGCTGACGCACTGTCTCGACCGGTATGGTTTTAGGAGCCAAAATCCCGTAGGTCAGGGTGCTGTCGAAGTCCTTCAGCGCGGGGACACCGGATTCAGCCATGGTGGGAACATCGGGCAACAGTGCCATGCGTTTGGTGCTGGTGATGGCCAAGGCGCGCAGCTTTCCCGATTTGATCATGGGCATGGCGGCCGGAATCACGCTGAAGCTGAAGTCCACCAACCCTGCGGCCACGTCGGCGACTGCCGGCGCGGTGCCTTTGTAGGGAACATGTACGGCTTGCGCGCCGAGCGTCTGCAGGAACATTTCTCCAGTCAGATGGCCGCCAGTGCCGTTGCCGCTGGACGCATAATCCATATCAGCGTTCTTGCTCGACAGCGCCTCTGCCAACTGCGCGACGCTCTGAATCGGAGAACTGGCCGGTACGACCAGCAACAGCGCCGAGGAGGCAAACATCGCCACAGGCTGTAAATCGGTCGACGCATTAAACTTCAGGTTCTTGTACAGAGCGGGGTTGATAGAGATCGTACCGGTGTGGCCCAGCAGAAAGGTGTTGCTTTGCGCAGACGCACGCACGACCTGCTCGGTACCCAAGTTTCCGCCTGCGCCGGGTTTGTTTTCGACGATCACATCGCGCTTGAATGTCTCGGTCAGGCCATGCGCCAGTTGCCGAGCCAGTACATCGTTACCGCCGCCTGGAGAAAAGGGGACAATGATGCGCATGACCGGGGTGTTCTGGGCCCAAGCGGGCGTCAAGGATACGACGGTCAGCCCCAACGCCGTTGCCAGCGCGTGGCGGCGAGAGGGGGAACGCAGGATGGGCGGGTGCATGGTGTCTCCTGGATTGGAATAGTTCGATTCACTGGTATTGTCGCTGTTGCGGGCCATCTGAATACAGTACGTATTGCTTTCATCAATTAAAAGAAAATGCAGGCTTATGGATATCCGTTACCTACATAACTTTCTGAAAGTCGTCGATCTGGGCTCCATGTCCGAGGCAGCTCGCCAGTTGGATGTGAGTCCGGCTGCGATTGCACAACAGATGCGTACGCTTGAGCGTGAATTGGGGGCGTCGCTGTTGGTGCGGCAAGGGCGCAGTGTGCAGCCGACTGCCGCCGGACAGCGTTTGCTGGAGCGGGGCCGCATATTGGTACAGGATGCCGATGCCTTGCGGGATTGGGTTGTGACGGATGAGGACGAAGGCGAGTTGCGGCTCGGGACCGTGAATACGGCATTACATAGTTTCTTGCCCGATATCTTGCATTCCTTTGCCAAGCATTACCCTGGGGTGCGAATTGCGTTGCGCAGCGCGGTTACGCCAGCCCTGTATGCGGCCTTGACGCAATTCGAACTTGACGCAGCCCTGTGTTTAAAGTCGCCTTTTGACTTGCCCAAGACCGTGCGCTGGACCTCGCTTCGTCAAGAACCCTTGATTGTGCTGGCGCATGCGAGTGACGCTGAACGTGACCCGTTGGAGTTACTGCGTACTGAGCCGTTCGTGCGTTACGATCGGCAATTGGCGGGCGGTAATTTGGCTGAGCGCTATCTGCAGATTCAGAAAATACGACCGCATGAGCGCGTGGAGCTGAATTCCATTCTGGCTATTGCTTTATTGGTGCAGCGCGGGCTGGGTGTAGGCTTGGTGCCTGATATTGGTCAGGGTATAGAGGGGCAGGGCCTGTGCAAGTTGGCTGTGCCTCCGGTCTCGGGATCGGAGGACGGGCTGCCGTTGCCCGCCCGAGAGCTGGGGTTGCTGTGGCGCCATCAGTCCCCACGAGGGCATTGGGTGCAGACGTTGCTGCGGTGTGCACGAGATGTGATGGCTCGAGACTGAAACGAAGAAGCGAGGGCGCCTGGTGATATCAAAGCGGTCGACTGAGCGAAGGAGCCTGCGGTAAGCCCAATCCGAGTTGTCCCGTCAGATATTCCACTGCTTGGAGTGCGCCCGCGCGAATGGCAAAGGTTATGGCGTCATGACCGGCATTGTTTTTCTTCGCGACGTCCGCGCCTGCTTCGACGAGCCACCGCATTATGTCGTCTCGGTTCAAACCACTGGCTATCATCAAGGGCGTGATGCCGTTGTTATCGGCTGCATTGACATACTGCCTGCAGGCTTCGTCGGGATTAGCTGACGTCCTTTTGAGGACCTTGAGCAGTTCCTGAGCGCACATGAGCGAGCCGTCGTCGATAGCGGCTCGCAGCGGAGTTATCCCAGCGGAATCCGCCAAGGTAACGTCCGGATTGAGTCGCAACAACATGTCTAACATGAGGCTCTTTTTTCGAATCGACCATAGCACCGGAGAACTGCCGTCGGGGTACCTGGCGTTGATATTCGCTCCCGCTGCATGCAGCTTGTTCATCAGCTCGACGTCGAGTTGCTCCAGGGAGAGCATGAAGGGAGTCAGTCTGTCTTCATTGCGTATTTCGAGGTTGGCTTCGTGCTTGAGCAGGATTGCGACCATAGGCATATGCCTCCTTTTCCCAATTGCCAATATCAGTGCGGTCGAGCCATAGTTGTCTCTGGCATTGACGTCGGCGCCTATCTCAAGCAGAGCCGTGGCGGCTGCCATGTTGCCTGCCGCTGTCGCGATCAGCAACGCCGTTTTTCCTGAAAGCGTATTGACAGTGGGGCGGGGGTCGCGGTTCGGGGGCGGTGCTACATGGATGGAGCGTGCTTCGAGGTTCGCGTGGTACTTATGCAGCACGCGAATGACAGCCGCTTTATTGGACTCCGCTGCCAGCATCAATAGCGTGTATTTACGGCGATCAGTCACGGCAATATCGGCGCCTGCCTGAATGAGCGCCTCTACCGCGTCCGCGTGACCGGCAGAAACTGCTGCTGTGAGCAGTGCATGTCCGGTTTTGCCTCGCACACTGAGTGTCGGATTTCCTTGCAGCAGTTTTTCGATCAGCGAGGCATCGCCAAGTTGTACGGCCCTCTCTAGCAGGGTCTTGCAATCGTAGGGTGTCGCAACGGCGAGGGCGCCGCGCTCAATCAATGCCGCCGCGGACTGGAGTTGGTCGGATTGCGCCGCGAGCCTGAAAGGACTGCACCGCATCAGGAAACTTTTTTTCATCGATGCCCCGGCATCGAGTAGCTTGTCGATTGCCATGATCTGGGCATGTGCGATGGCAAACATCAATGCCGTGAATCCGCTTGTGGGCGTTTCGAAGGGGTTCGGATAATCGGGGTCGCCATAGACGGCCAGGCACTTTAGATCCTGCTTTTCAGCGGCGTAAACCGCCTCTTGGATTGACATCGCGTTGTCGTCAACCTCCGCACCGGCGTCGATCAGGTCCTGCATGAGTGTGAGGTGTCCACCGTGTGCGGCAATCATCAACGCCGACAAGCCATTGCGGTCCTGTGCGTCGAGAAATTTGAAATCACCTGTTTTGTCGCCACGCCGGTGTTTTAGTTCGGCAACCGCCATTCTGGCTAGCCATTCGTCGCCGTTGCAAGTGAGCACATCCTTACCGTCTTTATGATATTGGATCAGATCGGCAGCGGCCTCGACGTTGCCACGATCCGCAGCGACGTGCAGAAGAGTCTGGCCATCATCATTGATTTGGCTGAGATCCAGGCCTGGCGATTTGAGAAGTTCCTTGATAGTCAGCTGGTCGTGATTGGCAATCGCATCGAAGAGCCGGGACTCTGGGCTCATGTTGTCTATTTCTGTATGCTCTAAGTATTCGGTTTTGACTGACGCCGGATGGTTGGCGGGCGCGAAGTGATCGGAATTGGGCATGTCGATTTCCTCGGAGAATGATGAGTGAGTTACCAGATCGTGCCGAAGGTTCCAATGGCGGTAGCCCAATAAAAAACGCCTCGATATCAGAATCGAGGCGTTCTTTTTTCACTGTGGAATCAGTACGGCTTAACGCACGGGTTGTGGCGTTGCGCCCACTTCCTCACGCACCTTTGCCACCTGGTCAGCCGTCACGGCCGGCGCTTTATTGCCCCAACTGGACCGCACAAAGGTGAGTACCGACGCGACTTCTTTGTCGGTCAAACGCCAGTCAAAGGCCGGCATGCCGTACTGCGTTGGCGCAGCGGTCGTACCCGGCAATTGCGCGCCCTTGAGCACAATGTGGATCAAGGAGGTCGGGTCCTCCGAGTTCACAGTAGAGCTCAGCGCCAATTGCGGGAATGTCTGCTCGTAGCCCTTGCCGGTCGTACGATGGCAGGCTGCGCAGTTGTTCAGGAAGTCCATTGCGCCTTCGCTGTTGGCTTTGCCGGTGCGGAATGCCACTGAGGCTGCCTCGTCATAGGCCAAGGGTTGCGTTGCATCCTTGTTCACTGACGAGAGCGTCTTCAGATAGGCCGCGATGGCGTTCAGGTCGGCATCGTTCAGATGCTGGGTACTGTCGGCCACGACTTGCGACATGCCGCCAAACGTCGCGGAGTGCTTGTTCATGCCACCCTTGAGAAAGGCTACGATGTCTTCTTTGGACCAACTTCCCAGACCGTCCGCGGCGTCGCCACGCAGGTTCTTGGCCAGCCAGCCTTCGACGACGCCGCCAGACAGGAACTCGGTGCCATCGGCATCGGTGAGCGCTTTTTCCTGCAAGGCCACGCCACGCGGCGTGTGGCAGGTGCTGCAATGGCCCAGGCCCTCAACCAGGTACTTGCCGCGCAGCACTTCGGCCTGGCCCGCATCGGCCGAAGCAGTTGCCGCAGCCGGTGCAGCTTCGACGGGATCCGGCGAGAACATCCAACGCCAGATGCCCAGCGGCCAACGCATGGACAGCGGCCAGACAATGTCGGTGTCTTTGTTGGCTTGATTGACAGGCTCTACGCCATGCATGAAGTAGGCGTACAAGGCCTTGACATCATCGGGCGAGACCTTGGCATAGGCGGTGTATGGCATGGCCGGATACAGCGAGTGGCCGTCCTTTGCGACGCCATGGCGGACGGCGCGGTCGAAGTCTTCCAGTGTGTACTCGCCGATACCGGTTTCCTTATCGGGCGTGATGTTGGTGGAATAGATCATCCCCAACGGCGAGTCGATGCCCAAGCCGCCCGCAAAGGGTTTGCCGCCCTGTGCGGTGTGGCAGGCAATACAGTCGCCTGCGCGCGACAGATATTCACCTTGTTTGACGAGCTGTTGATCCGCCGTATCGGCGGCCCATGCGGAACTGGCTGCCAGAGCGAGCAGGGCGGTGAGGGTGTGTTTAAGCATGTTCATCTTCACCGTCCTCTTATGCCTGCACCAAGGGGCGGCCCTGGTTCTTCATGTACTGTTCGCGGATGGCTTTGACAGACCAGTAGGCCAGTGCGCCGACCAGGCCGGTAGGGTTGTAGCCCATGTTGTACGGGAAGGTGCTTGCGCCCATGACGAACAGGTTGGGTACATCCCAGCTCTGCAGATAGCGGTTGAGCACGCTGTCTTGCGGGCTGGTGCCCATGATGGTGCCGCCGGTCAGGTGAGTGCTTTGGTACACGCGCGTATCCCAATGCGAACCGGGCTTGCGCACGTTGACCACGTACTTCTCCGGATTCATGGCTTTGGCGACCTTTTCGACCTGGCTGCCGACATAGTCGAGCATCTTGTACTCGTTGTCGTGCCAATCGAACGTCATACGCAGCAGCGGCAGGCCGTGCGAATCTTTGTAGGTCGGGTCCAGCGACATGTAGGCGTCGCGGTAAGGCATCACCGAGCCGGACATGCCGATGTTGAACGAACGCTGATAGGCGTCTGCCATGCCTGCCTTCCAGCCCGACCCCCATGTTGGCGAGCCTGGCATGGGCGATGCCTGTTTGATGGGGCGTCCGCCGGTGGTGGCTTGGCGTACAACCGCGCCGCCGATGAAGCCCAACGGGGCGTGATCGAATTGATCGGCATTCAGATCATCAAAGGCCCATGCACTGGCACCCGCGCCTTCGAAGGGGTTGAAATAGTTCCCCTTGGGCATGATGATGCGGATGCCGCCGTTCATTTGATAGGCGAGGTTCTTGCCCACGACGCCTTCGCCCGTGGCCGGGTCGTAGGGAGTACCGATACCTGAGAGCAGCATCAAGCGCGTATTGTGTGTCTGGAACGCACACAGAATGACCAAATCTGCCGGCTGTTCGACTTCGCGGCCTTGTGCATCCACATAGGTGACGCCGGTAGCCATCTTGCCGGATTTGTCTACGTTGACCTTGGTGACGTACGCGTTCGTGCGCAATTCAAAGTTGGGTTTCTTCAACAGTACCGGCAGGATCGTCGTCTGTGGCGACGCCTTCGAGTACATGAAGCAGCCGTAGTTTTCGCAGAAGCCGCAGAAATTACAAGGGCCCAGGCGCACGCCGTACGGATTGGTATACGGGCCAGACGCGTTGGAGGCAGGGGCGGCAAAGGGGTGGTAACCGACGTCGCGTGCAGCTTTTTCAAAAAGCGATTGCGCGTAGGTCTGTTGCAGCGGCGGCAGCGGGAATTCGTCCGTGCGCGGGCCTTCCAATGGATTGCCGCTTTCCTGGATCTTGCCGTTGATGTTGCCGGCTTTACCGGAAGTGCCGCAGACTTTTTCGAAGAAGTCGTAGTGCGGTTCGAGGTCTTCGTAAGTGACGCCGTGGTCTTGCAGCGTCATGTCTTTCGGAATGAAGTCTTTGCCGTAGCGCTCTTCGGTGCGCGTGCGCAGAACGAGTTCTTCCGGCAGGTTGCGATAGTGCATGCCGTTCCAGTGGAAACCTGCGCCGCCTACGCCATTGCCCAACAGGAACGACCCATGTTGGCGATAGGGCACCGCGGTTTCGCCCAGACTGTGGCGGATCGTCACGGTTTCCTTGGATAGATCCTGGAACAGCTTACCGCGCACTGAATACGCCAGTTCGTCGAGAACCTTTGGATACTCTGCATCATTGGGCGTGTCCTGCATGGGGCCGCGTTCCAATGCCAGCACTTTCAGGCCGTCATTGGTGAGCTCTTGGCCCATGATGGCGCCGGTCCAGCCGAAACCGACCAGCACCACATCAACTTTTTCTTTCTTGATAGATGCCATGGTGTTAAGCCTTTTCGCCAGAGATAGAAACAGGGCCGTACGGATACTTCACATTGCCCTGGGCAGGCCAGTCCATGAATTCGCCGCGTGCGCCGGGAAAACCGATCATCTTCCAGCCCACCATGCCTTTGTTGCCGCCATACTGTGGATCGGCGAAAAAACCTTCTTTGGTGTTGGACCACAAGAAACTGAAGAAAGTCTTGGCGGGGACTTTTTCGAACTTGATCTTGCCGGTTTCCAGGTCTCTGAGGACTTGTACTTGAGTGGATTGATCCAGGCTGGCGTAGGCTTTGCCGAATTGTTTTTGGCAATACTCATTACAGGATGAGATGCCGTGGCGGTACATGTCGCGCGGGGGCACATTCAGCTGGTAGCCGTAAGTCGGATCCACATCGGGGTGAAATGGGCCCTGCATGTACCAGAGCTTGCCATGGCCGAACGGGGTTTCCATCTGACGATCGATGAATTCGGGGACTCCCGCAGCAATGGCGCCCGGGCCGAGTTCGTCGGCCGGGATCAAATGGTCTACCGCTGCATTGATGAATGCCCACTCGTCTTGAGTGAAATAGGTAGGGCTGTATGTTTTTTTTGCTGAGCCGCTTTCGGCTTCGCTGGCCTGGGCCGTTTGCGTGACGGCGACACTGCTGGCCAAGGTAGACGCGGGAACAAGCGCGATAGCCTGCTGCAGGAATCGTCTGCGAGGCCGGATTTCTTCTGTCATTGAGACTCTCCGAGGTTTACGTCTGCTGTCTCGATCAGGCGGAGAACATGCATTCTTGAAAACACGGCTACGAGCTAGAGACAGCATCAGTGATGGCAGATGACCATTCCTCTTTTGGGTAATAGAGGACACTGATCTTTGCATTATGCGCTCTCAGTGCAACTTTAAATTGCAATCTTGAGTCGACAACTCGGATTTCAGGACTTCGTAAAGTTATATCTGTAAATTCCGAAAACCCCGATATTGTTTGACGATTTTTTCACCGCAATTCCTCTGCGCGGTGAGCGTTCCCACGTCTACATATATGGCCGCACACGTGGCCAAAAATGCAATAAGGAATGACGTGGAACTATAGCCGGCGCTTCGCCACCTATACGGACATTCATCACAGCAGTCACATTTTCGATAGACATATGCATTGAGGCGATACGCGTCAATACACGATGGTGTGCTATCGGAATGTGGAGTGCATCGAGTCGCATGCGTGCTCGCGCATCAAAAGGAAAAAAATGTTCCGTAAGATCAGATTCATCAGCATTGCTGCGTTTGCTTCCATCTTGACCACCGGTTGTGCGACGGAGCGTTCACAAGCTGTGGCCGTTCCAACGGTCGCCTCGGCGGGTTCCCCATATCAGGGCGTGCGCAGCCCGATCTCGGTCGGCAAATTCGATAATCGCAGCGATTATCTGCGTGGTGTTTTTTCGGATGGAGTGGATCGCCTCGGAGGCCAGGCCAAGACGATTTTGATCAGTCATCTGCAGCAGACGGGACGATTCCAGGTGATGGATCGCGAAAACCTCACCGAAATCACTCAAGAAGCCGCGTTCAACAAGCAAGCGAACCGCATCCAGGGCGCGCGTTATGTGGTCACTGGCGATGTGACCGCGTTTGGTCGGAAGGTGACCGGCGATCATCAGCTCTTTGGCATCCTCGGACGCGGCAAAGAGCAAGTGGCTTATGCCAAGGTCGATCTCAATGTAGTGGATGTGGTGACATCCGAAGTCGTCTATTCCGCCGCCGGCGCAGGCGAGTACCGCTTGTCGAATCGCGAAATCGTCGGCTTTGGCGGCACCGCCAGCTACGACTCCACTCTCAACGGAAAAGTGCTCGATCTGGCCATACGGGAAGCCGTCGACAAACTCGTGTCCGGCATTGAGCAAGGCACGTGGCAGCCCTCTAAAAACTGATCGTCGAGACAATCATGCTGAATCAATCGAGCAGGGCTTGGTGTCACGCCCCAGGATCGGTACGTCTATTGCAGATAGGTCTTCGCCTCTCGGCTGCCTGTGTGGCGGGTGGGGTGTTGGCGGCATGTGTGCAAGCCCCCAAGCACATGTACAGCTGGAAAAGCTATCAGCCCGCCGTGTACGCCTATCTGAATGACGAAGGCGTGGACTACGCTGCCCAGGCCCAAGACATGGAGCTGAACGTCGAGACGGCTCGTTCATCGAACACGGCTTTGCCTCCGGGCTTTCGCGCCCATTTGGGCTTGCTGTATTTAAAACTCGGTGAAGACAGCAGGGCGGTGGAACAGCTGCAAGGAGAAAAACTCGCGTTTCCTGAGTCGACCTCGTTCATGGATTTTCTGATGAGGAATCTGTCGCCAGTATCGGCAGCGCCACAGAAGGGTGAGCCTGAGCCCATCGACACGGACCCGAACGGCGGGACGTCAGGACTGAAAACCGTCAAAAAAGAAGGGGCCTGACGATGATGACAGGTCTATTGCGCGGACTCGCTTGCGGGCTGATTCTGATGCTCTCGGCTTGTGCCGCGCCACAGAGTAATGTGGATTACGCGGCATTTCGCGAAAGCAAGCCAGCGTCTATCCTGGTTTTGCCCGTGCTGAATATGTCGGTCGAGCCTGCCGCATCTGCCGCCGTGTTGGCACAGGCGACGTTTCCACTGGCAGAGTCTGGTTATTACGTGGTGCCGGTCGCTGTGATGGAGGAAACCTTCAGACAGAATGGCGTGGCTTCTACTGACGATGTTCATGGCTTACCGGCGTCCAAACTCAGGGACATATTCGGCGCCGACGCCGCGTTGTATATGACAGTAAAGCAGTATGGATCCAGTTACCAGGTGTTGGTCAGCACGACCACTGTCGAAATAGACGCGACGCTGATTGATCTGCGTAGCGGAACAAAATTGTAGGAAGGGTCCAGGACCGTCGTTCACAGCAACAACAATAGCGGTAGCGGAATCATCGGTATGTTGGTACAGGCCGTCGTAGACCAGGTCGTCAATACGCTATCCGATCGCAGCTATGACGTTGCCGGGATGGCGGACAATCAACTGCTTAGTGCAGGCCAACCCGGCGGCATACTGTATGGGCCGCGGTCGCCACATTATGAGATGCGATAAAAGCACTGCTGATCGAATGGCGACGTGTATCAGCGCTCGCAGCCTTGGACTGATTTAAGGCAGTTCTGCCGTCTAGGGGCGATGTCAGCGTAATATTCCGACTGGACACATCTACCAAGTCCTTTTCGGATGGATTGCTACTGATATGCGTCGTCTTTCGTTCGTGCTCGAAACCAGGCGTTGGCGTGGCCTGATGCGTGTTTTTTGCGGTGTCGCCCTGCTGATCACTGCGGCAGGATGCGCCACTCAGGGCTTTAAATCCACACCGCGCAGTACCAGCGACGTAAACGCAGACCTTCTACGGATGCTGCCAACTCAACTATCCGACCGGGAAGGGTGGGCGCGGGATATTGCCGTTTCCTTTACCGCGCAAGGGCTGGATCCGAGCCAAGAAAATCTATGCGCCGTGGTGGCAGTGACGGCGCAGGAGTCGACATTTCAAGCTGATCCCGCAGTGCCGGATCTGCCTAATATCGCCAAGCGGGAAATCGAGCGTCGCACGCAGGCCATGCATCTGCCCGGTTTCCTGGTCAACGCGGCATTAGGGCTGAAATCCCCCACAGGAAAAACGTACAAACAACGGCTCGATACGGTACGTACGGAAAAACAACTGAGCGAAATCTTTGATGATTTCATAGGCATGGTTCCGATGGGCCGCCAATTGTTTGGCGGCCTGAATCCCGTGCATACGGGTGGGCCCATGCAGGTGAGCATCGAATTTGCGCAGACGCATGCGCAGGACTACCCCTATACCGTCGAGCATTCAATTCGACGTGAGGTATTTACTCGGCGGGGCGGAATGTACTTCGGGATCGCACATTTGTTAGGGTATCCCGCGCATTACGACTCGGTGCTGTATCGCTTTGCCGATTTCAATGCAGGCTGGTACGCCAGTCGAAACGCGGCTTTTCAGGCAGCGGTGAGTCGCTTGTCAGGCATCGACCTGGCGTTGGATGGCGATCTGTTGATAAACGGCGCGATCGATCCTAGTAAAACCGAGCGCGCGGTCCGCGCGATCCGACGTCAGCTGGACATTAACGAAACCCGGATTCGCCCTGAGCTCGAAAAAGGAGACAGCCTCGAGTTCGAGGAAACAGATCTCTACGAACGGGTCTTCGAGTTGGCGGACAAGGATGCAGGCAAGCCATTGCCGCGCGCGGTGTTGCCCGGCATCAAATTGGAAAGCCCCAAGATCACTCGAAACTTGACCACCGCCTGGTTCGCCAATCGTGTTTACGACCGTTGGAAGCAGTGCATGTCCCGCGCCGGGCGTTCATAGCAGAAGCGTTCAGCCATCGTGCTGCGACCGTCGTTGGCTGCAGCGACGGTTGGCCATTATGCGGCCGTAGGCGCAATCGCGAGCGGGCTCAGTTCATCGGCCTGGCTGGCATAAATGGAGAGCGCGGTCTGGCCGTTCCACCAATACACGCGCGCTACGGGGACGAGGCGCGCGATCTCTACTGCCTGGGCAAGTTCGCTTTCGATGTAGTGTGTGTGAAAGCCTGCCATGAGCGCCTGAGCCTTGTGCTGTGCGGTCTGTTCGGGGCGATATCGGGTTTCGTCACGCATGGCGAGCGGTCCATGAAATCCATGGCGGTCCAGCCACCCTTGGGTACGTGCGCGGTCTTTTTCGGGGCGGCCCGTGATGATGGGGAGGTGGCGTAAATCCCGCCCCGGGAGGATCGCGCTGGGCGCGAGCGCGTCGCGCTGTGATAGTGCGCCTGCCAGATCGGATTCGTATACATGAGCGGGAACGTCTGGCAACAAGATGCCATCGAGATCGATGGCCCAGGATGCATAAGTATCGGCAGCGCGATCAGGCAGGTTTCCGGTGGCGCCATACGCGGGAGTGATGGATTCGCGTTCCCAGGGAAACCAGGCGCGAAAACCGTCGGGGATCTTGAAACCGAAATCGGGCCGTATCCGCGATTGATCGTCGTGAGCGAGCGTGAAGACATGCAGCTTGTATCCGGCGTTCGACAGAAAATCGATGCTGTCCGACAGTGTCGTGCCACGTCCGGCGATGTCTTCTATCAGCAGCACGTGAGCGCCTGCGGGCGGAGTCTGCGATGTGAACCAGGAAACGTCGCGCGTGCGGCGATCGTATGAGAGCGCGTACATGGGCAGATCCAATGCCGTGCTGGCCACGAGCGCGGGCGCCAAGCCTCCTCGTGCAATCGCCACGATCGCGTCGAAGGCCATGTCGCGCCATTGCGGGATATACGCAGCGACAGCCTGTTCGACACGGGCATAGTCGTAGGGGAACAGGGCAGGGGAAATAGACATGGCAGATCAGGTGACAAAGGAACGCATGGAAATTTTGCCACAAACCTGAAGGGAGGGGGTATGGTGCTGCGCAGCGACGTCATATCCGTGGGGCGTGGGTGCGCATGCAGCACATGCATGTCACGCACTCGCTGGTCCTGGCTGCTCAAATCAATGTTTGGCGAGCGGCCTGCAGGCGGTGCAGCGTGATTTTCCGCACTTCGGCCTTGCTGATCTCGATATGGGATTTCAGCATGCGTATGGCTTCGTCAGCTCTGCGTGCAAGGATGGCGCGGAGGATGGCGCCGTGCTCCTGATACGTCGCGTCGACGCGATAGTCTTTGGTGAAATCGAGTTGGCGAATGATGCGGATTTTCTCTGTGACGTCGCGGTGGATGCTGGCCATCTCCGGATTGCCGGCTGCGGCAACCAAAGAACAATGAAAGGCTTCGTCCCGTTCGGCGACCTGTTTGCCGCTACGCAAGCGTTCATCGGGTGGCACCAGCCAGAATTGTTTGAGCGCGGAGAGCTCGCCGTTGCTGTCCATGTCTTGCAGCCCGCACAGACGGGTGACGGCGGCTTGCTCCAGCACGATGCGCACATCGTACAGCGCTTCGAAGCGTTCGAAATCAAACGGATGTACGCGCCAACCGCTGCGTTGGCGCAGCAGGACAAAGCCTTCCCGTTCGAGCCGGTAAAGCGCTTGCCGCACAGGGGTTCGACTGACGCCGAGGCGTGCAACCAGATCGCTTTCGGTGAACTCGTCCCCGGGCAAGAGGCGGAACTCGAAGATATCGCGCTTGATGAGTTCGTAGGCTTGCCCGGCGAGGGTGATGCCGGAGGGATGGGCAGCAGAGGCCGGGGATAGCGTGGTCAGGCTCAGTCGCATATCAAGAGGCCGCATACTGGATTTCGCCATCGACTTGGTTGCCGTCTTCTTCCGCGAGGGATGGGATGGCTCCGGTATCAATGACCACCAGCATGTCTCCGCTATTGACGGGTTTGCCCTGTGTGCAGCGTATGGCGGTAATCGTGCCGTTGAATGCCGCCTTGATCGACAGTTCCATTTTCATGGCTTCGACAATGACGAGTGTGTCACCGGCCTTTACGTATTGGCCCACACTGACGGGGATCTTCCACACGTTGCCGCACAGATCGGCCGATACGGCGCGTTCGGTATCAGATAGCGCCAGGGCTGTGTCGTCAGTGATCTCGGGCTCGACGGTGATGGACTCTTCTGCTTGCCACAGTGCGACTTCCGATTCGAATGCTGCCTGCTGTGTTGCTTTAAAGGCCTTGATGTCGGCGGCATGTTCGGCCAGAAAGCGCTGGTGTGCCGCAAAATCGAAATCCTCTTCCTCGATGCGCAGTGTGGCGCGACCCTCGCGGAAGTCCTCGCGTAGCGCGGTCAGCTCGTCCTCAGAAACTGGGTAAAAGCGCACTTGATCGAAGAATCGCAACAACCACGGCTCGCCATTCTGGAACATGGGGTTCTTCAGGAACTTGTTCCAGATAGGCAGTGTGCGACCGACGAGTTGATAGCCGCCGGGGGAATCCATGCCGTAGATGCACATGTACACGCCACCGATGCCTACGGTGCCTTCGGCGGTAAAGGTGCGTGCCGGATTGTATTTCGAGGTCAATAGGCGGTGCCGCGGATCGATGGGCACCGCGCAGGGAGCGCCCAGGTAGACATCGCCCAAGCCCAGGATGAGGTAGCTGGCATCGAAGACGATACGGCGTACGTCCTCTCTTGAGTCTAGACCGTTGATACGTTGGATGAAGTCCACATTGTTTGGCAGCCACGGCGCATTGGCGCGAACTGTTTCTTGATAGCGCTGTACGGCGCCCAAGGTGGCGCTGTCCTCGAAAGCCATCGGCAGATAGACCACCCGTGTCGGAATTTTCAGGGTCGAGACGTCGGGCAGCGTGTCTTCGATCTGTAGCAGGCGCTCGATTAATGCGTGTTGGCTGATCAGGTGGCTGTCGTACTGGACTTGCAACGAGCGCACGCCGGGCGAAAACTCCAGAATCCCTGTAACGGGGGTTTCGGTGAGAGCTTGCATCAACAGGTGCACGCGCATGCGCAACGCCAGATCCAGGACGTTGTCACCATATTCGAGCAACAGATAGCTGTCTCCCGCCTGCCGATAGGTGATGAGCGGTCGCGAGTCTTTGGCGGACAACCGAACGAGAATGGGCGACGAGTTGCATGGCAATTCCGTTGATGACGAGGATGTCAAAGCCGTCGTCATTGGGTGCGGTGCCGATTTACCGCTCTCGCCAATGAGCGGGGTGACGGCGGGTGTGCTGGCTGCGAGCGTTGCGATCGCGGCCTCTTGTTGCGCCTGTAAAGCCAGAGCGTCCTCGATCGTCAATGGGATAAAGCGAATGCGATCGCCCGGGCGGACTTGACCGACTTTCCATAGCTCGGCTTTGGCAATGGTGACAGGGCACACGAATCCGCCAAGGCTAGGGCCATCCCGGGTCAGGATGACGGGGCTGTCTCCGGTGAAATTGATGCTGCCAATCGCGTATTCGCAATCGTGAATGTTGGAGGGGTGCAATCCGGCCTCGCCCCCGTCTTGCCGGGTCCAGGCGGGCTTCGGGCCGAGCAGGCGTACGCCGAGCCGATTGGAGTTGTAGTGCACCTCCCAATCGGCGGCAAAAAACTCCGTTATAGACTCTGTGGTAAAGAAATCCGGGGCGCCATGGGGTCCGAGCAGTACGCCGATTTGCCATTGCGCGGGATAGTCGGGTATCAGCGCCGGATCGAGCGCAGACGGCGTTGCATTGGGGGCTGGCGTCAGGCTGGCAGGCAGTTCCGGTTGGGCTATGGGCAACATGTCGCCGACGCGCAGGCAACGCCCCGCATGACCGCCAAACTGGCCTAGTGCAAAGGTGG
>Ga0182743_1001389_pt1 | contig 23795 bp, 17 predicted proteins | sample eDN3rd30CKraftOP_FD_128522 | JGI IMG/M metagenome (GOLD analysis project Ga0182743, IMG submission 128522) | Enriched Organic Plus compost microbial communities from Emeryville, California, USA - eDNA 3rd pass 30_C Kraft OP (version 2) (version 2) ... | reverse complement strand
GACTGGCAGAAGCACTCGACGCAGTGGATCCCGGGCAAGAACTTCGAGCGATCCGGCTCGATGGGCCCCTACCTCGTGACGAAGGACGAAGTGCCGCGCCTCGGCGCCTCGTACCTCTCGACGCTCGTCAACGGCGAGGTCCGTCAGCACGCCCTCATCGAGGACATGCTCTTCTCCGTCGCCGAGCTCATCGCGTACGTCTCGACGTTCACGCCGCTCGAGCCGGGCGACGTCATCGCGGCCGGCACGCCCGGCGGCGTCGGGCTCTTCATGGACCCGCCGACCTTCCTCCAGCCGGGCGACCTCGTCGAGGTCGAGATCGACGGCGTCGGGCTCCTCGCCAACCGGGTCGGGGCGTGAGCACCGACGCCGACGTCATCGTCGTCGGGGCCGGCCCGGTCGGTCTCGTCACCGCGCTCCTGCTCGCCCGCCGGGGGTGGTCCTCGCACATCGTCGAGCGGCATCCGCAGCCCTACGGCCGACCGCGCGCGATCGCGCTCGACCCGGAGACCGTCCGCCTCTTCCAGCGCATGGACCTGCTCGACGAGATCCTGCCGATCAGCGACCACACCGACTACTACGACTGGTTCGGCGCCGACGGCGAGCTCCTCCTGCGGTTCGACCGCTCCGGACTCGCCGCGCCCGGCTGGAACCTCCAGATCTGCAACCAGCCGATGATCGAGGCGATCCTCGAGCGGCGCGCGGAGGAATCCCCGCTCGTGTCGATCACGCGCGGCGTCGAGGCGGTCGACATCATCGACTCCGGCGACGCCGTCGCGGTCCGGCTCGGCCACCCCAGGACGGGCGCCGACATGGGCGTGCTCACCGGCCGATTCGTCGTCGGCGCGGACGGCGCCAACAGCCGCGTGCGGCAGCACATCGGCAGCCCCGTGTCCGACCTCACGTTCTTCTACGACTGGCTCATCGTCGACGTCATCCCGCACGTCGAGCGCGACTGGGGGAACTCGAGCATCCAGCTGTGCACGCCCGAGCGACCGACGACCGTCGTGCCCGCCGGCGCCGGGCGCCGCCGCTGGGAGTTCATGGTCATGCCGGGCGAGGACCCCGCGGCGGTCGAGGATCCCGACTTCGTGTGGAACCTCCTCGCGCCGTGGGAGCTCACCCCGGAGAACGCCGAGATCGAGCGCAGCGCCGTGTACACGTTCCGCTCGCTCTGGCTCGAGCAGTGGGTCCGCGGGCGCGTCGCGCTCGCGGGCGACGCCGCGCACCTCATGCCGCCGTTCGCGGGGCAGGGGTTGAACTCGGGCCTCCGCGACGCCGTCAACCTCACGTGGAAACTCGATCTCGTCCTCTCCGGCCGAGCCCCGATCGGCGTGCTCGAGTCGTACTCGCTCGAGCGCAGCGAGCACGTCCAGCACGCGATCCAGTTCTCCGTCGAACTCGGCAAGGTCATCTGCGTCCTCGACTGGGACGAGGCGCGCGAGCGGGACCGGCGAATGCTCGCGCACAAGGGCGACCCCGCGACGGCGCTCCCCCAGCTGCCGGCCGCCGCGTTCTCCCGAGGCATCGTCGCCGATCCGCCGGGCGGCACGCTCGCGCCGCAGTTCTTCGTCACGGCGCCCGGCAGCGACGTGCGCGAGCGATTCGACGACGTCATCGACGCGACCGAGCCGTTCCTGCTCACGCGCACCGCCGTCGACGCGGCGGCGCGCGAGCGGCTCGCCACGGTCGGCGGCCGCGTCGTCGAACTCGGGGTCGACGTCGTCGACGTCGACGGATCGTACGGTCGCGAGTTCGACCGGATCGGCGCGGACGCCGCGCTCGTGCGACCGGACGGCTACTACTTCGGCGCCGGCGACGCCGCCGCGCTCGTCGCCGATTTCGTCGCGCTCGTCACGTCGGGAGGCTCGCGATGAGCCGCCGCCGCGTCCGCGTCGCGATCATCGGGAGCGGCTTCGGCGGCATCAGCGCCGCCGTCAAGCTCACACAGCGGACGCACGCCGACATCACGATCTTCGAGCGCGCCGATCGGCTCGGGGGCACGTGGCGCGACAACCACTACCCGGGCGCCGCCGTCGACATCGCGAGCCACGCGTACTCGTTCTCGTTCATCAAATGGGACTGGACGCGCACGCACGCGACGCAGCCGGAGCTGTGGGCGTACACGAACGCCGTCGTCGACCGGTTCGGGCTGCGTGAGCGCATTCGCCTCTCGACGACCGTCACCGCGGCCCGATGGGACGACGCCGCGAACGAGTACACGGTCGAGTTCACGCGCGCCGACGGCACGACGGGGGCCGAGCGGTTCGACGCCGTCATCTCCGCGACGGGACTGCTCTCGAACCCGCGGTATCCCGACTGGCCGGGGCTCGCCGACTACGAGGGCATCGCATTCCACACCTCCCGGTGGGAGCACGAGCACGACCTCTCCGACAAGCGCATCGCCGTCGTCGGCACGGGCTCGACGGCGATCCAGGTGGTCCCCGCGATCGCCGAGTACGCGGGCCACGTGACGCTCTTCCAGCGCGAACCCGGCTGGGTCGAGCCGAAGCACGAGCGCGAGTTCACGCCGCGCGAGCGGTGGATCTACAAGCACATCCCGCTCGCGCAGCGGCTCCACCGGTACTGGCTCTTCGCGAAGGCGAACCGCCGGTTCCGCGGGTACGCGCTGGACTCGCGGATGCAGCGGCGGATGCAGCAGATCTGCCTCGACTACATCAACTCGACCGTCGAGGACCCGGCGACGCGGGCCGCGCTCACGCCGAACTACGCGTGGGGCTGCAAGCGGCCGATCGTCGCGACGAACTACTACGAGGCCTTCAACCGACCGAACGTCGAGCTCGTCCCGCACGCCGTCGTCGCCGCGACGCGCACCGGGCTCGTCGACGCGACCGGCACAGCCCGTGACTTCGACGTCATCGTCTTCTCGACCGGGTTCCAGCCCCAGCGCATGCTCGCGCAGCTCGAGGTGACCGGCCGAGGCGGCGTGCGGCTCCACGACGCGTGGGCCGAGCGCGCGACGGCGTTCCTCGGGACGACGGTCCCCGGATTCCCGAATTTCTTCATCCTCTACGGGCCGAACACGAACGGCGGCACGTCGCTCATCGCGCAGCTCGAGCGCGAGGCCGAGATCGCCGTCGCGGCGATCCGGAAGCTCGAACGCGGGCGACGCGCGGTCGACACGTCCGCCGAGGCGACGCGGGCGTACGTCGAGTGGATCGACCGGGAGCTCGCGACCGCGACGTCGGCGAAGAACTCCGGGTGCAACAACTACTTCACCGACGAGCGCGGACACGTCATCACGGAGTGGCCGCGGACGCACATCGTGTTCTGGTGGATCACGAAGGCCTGGCGCCGGAAGGGCCTGCGCTACTCCTGACCGCGGCACCGAGGAGATCGGCGAAGAGCTGGGCGACCCACGCGATGAGGTCGGCGTCCGAGGGGCGCGGGTCCGGGAGCGGGAGGAGGACGACGCGCTGCGCCGCGATGTAGCGCGCGCCGCGGTGCACGCGTTGCAGCCGGACCTGGAGCGAATCGGGCAGCTCGAGCGGCGCGATGCGCAAACGGTCGGCCATGACGACGACCTCCGAGAGCCCGGCCTGCTGCGCACGCCGCCGCAGCCGTGAGACGGCGATGAGGTGCGTGACGGCCTCCGGCACGTCGCCGTAGCGGTCCTCGAGCTCCTCGAGGACGCGGTCGATCGCGTCGTCCGGAGCGGTCGGCGCGGTCGCGGTCGAGAGCTTCTGGTACGCCTCGAGTCGGAGGCGCTCGGACTGGATGTAGTCCTCGGGAATGCGCGCGTCGACCGGCAGCTCGAGCCGCAGCTCCGTCTGCCCCTCGGCGCGGTCGCCGCGAAAGTCGGCGACGGCCTCCCCGATCATCCGGAGATACAGGTCGAAGCCGACCCCCGCGATGTGGCCGGACTGCTCGCCGCCGAGGAGGTTGCCGGCGCCGCGGATCTCGAGGTCCTTGAGCGCGATCTGCATGCCGCTGCCGAGCTCGTTGTTCGCCGCGATCGTCGCGAGGCGCTCGTGCGCGGTCTCCGAGAGCGGCGTCGTCTCGTCGTAGAGGAAGTACGCGTAGGCGCGCTCCCGCCCGCGGCCGACGCGCCCGCGGAGCTGGTGGAGCTGCGCGAGGCCGTACTTGTCGGCGCGGTCGATGATGAGGGTGTTCGCGTTCGGGATGTCGAGGCCCGTCTCGATGATCGTCGTCGAGACGAGGACGTCGGCGCGCCGCTCCCAGAAGTCGAGCATGACGCGCTCGAGCGCGTCCTCGCTCATCTGCCCGTGCGCGACCGCGACGCGCGCCTCCGGGACGAGCTCCGCGATGCGCGCGGCGGTCTGCTGGATCGAGCGCACGCGGTTGTGGACGTAGAACACCTGGCCCTCGCGCAGGAGCTCCCGGTGGATCGCGGCGGCCACTTGCTTGTCCGAGTAGGGCCCGACGAACGTGAGGATCGGGTGCCGGTCCTCCGGCGGGGTCGCGAGCGTCGACATCTCGCGGATGCCCGTGACGGCCATCTCGAGCGTGCGCGGGATCGGCGTCGCCGTCATCGCGAGGACGTCGACATTCGTCTTGAGCTTCTTGAGCGCGTCCTTGTGCTCGACGCCGAACCGCTGCTCCTCGTCGATGATCACGAGCCCGAGGTCCTTGAACGTCACGCCCTTGCCGAGCAGGCGGTGCGTCCCGATGACCATGTCGACCGTGCCGTCCGCGAGACCCGCGAGCGTCTCCTTCGCCTCCTTGTCGGTCTGGAATCGCGAGAGCGCGCGGAGCTTGACGGGGAACCCCGCGAAGCGCTCCGCGAAGGTCTCCATGTGCTGGCGGACGAGGAGCGTCGTCGGGACGATCATCGCGACCTGCTTGCCGTCCTGGATGGCCTTGAATGCGGCGCGCACCGCGACCTCGGTCTTGCCGAAGCCGACGTCGCCCGACAGGAGCCGATCCATGGGGATGGGCCGCTCCATGTCGGCCTTGACCTCATCGATCGTCGTGAGCTGGTCGGGCGTCTCGGCGAACGGGAACGCGTCCTCGAGCTCCCGCTGCCAGGGGGTGTCCGGGCCGAATGCGTGCCCCTTCGACGCCATGCGCGCGGCGTAGAGCTTGACGAGCTCGACGGCGATGTCGCGCACGGCCTTGCGCGCCTTGCCCTTCGCCGCCGCCCAGTCGGATCCGCCCATCTTCGAGAGCGTCGGCGCCTCGCCGCCGACGTAGCGCGTGAGGAGGTCGAGCTGGTCGGTCGGGACGTAGAGCCTGTCGCCCGGCATGCCGCGCTTGGACGGGGCGTACTCGATGACGAGGAATTCCCGCGTCGTCTTGAGCGCATTCCGACCGCCCGTCGACACCTCGCGCTCGACGAGCTCGAGGAAGCGCCCGATGCCGTGCGTCTCGTGGACGACGTGGTCGCCGGGCTTGAGCTGCAACGGATCGACGACGTTCCGCCGCCGGCTCGCGAGGCGACGGGGCGCGCCCTGCCGGTAGGACGCCGCCCGGCCGAAGAACTCGCCTTCGCTCAGGACGGCGACCTTCGAGCGCTTGATCTCCACGCCCGCCTCGACCGAGGCGCGCACGAGGTACGCGACGCCCGGCTCCGGCTCGGTCGGGAGGTCGTCGGAATGCCGGGCGGCGAGCTCGCGCTCGGCGAGGAGGTCGGCGGCGCGATCGAGGAGGCCTTGCCCCTGGGCGGTGATCGCGACCGCCCAGCCGTGCCGCAGGCGATCGCCGACGTGGTCGATCGCCGCGTCGGCGCGGCCCGTGAACACGGGGACCGAGCTCGCCGAGACCCGGCGCGACGTCTCATCGCCGGCTTCGAGCGCCGAGACCGTCCACCACGTCCGGCCGCCCGCCGCGGTGCGCAGCTCCTCGACCGTCAGGAACTCCCCCGCGCCGAGGCGGCGGCGCAGGTCCATCCCGAGGTCGACGGGCGCGTCGGCGCCCGCCGTCGCGGCGCTCCACGCGGCCTGGAGGAACTCGCGGTTCGTCTCGACGAGGTGAACGGCGCGCGTCGCGACGCGCTCGGGCGAGAGGATCGCGACCGCGCCGTCCTCCGGGAGGAGCGTCGGGAGCGGCTCGAAGCCGTCGACGAGCGCGGGGGCGAGCGATTCCATCCCCTCGACGGGGATGCCCTCGGCGATCTTCGCGAGCATCGTGTCGAGCGCCGGGAACTCCCCGGCGAGCTGTCGCGCGCGGGCCCGGACGTCGTCGGTGATGAGGAACTCGCGCGCCGCCGGGATCTCGACGCGATCGACCGCGCCCGGCAGGGAGCGCTGGTCGGCGATGGCGAATTCGCGGATCGACTCGAGCTCGTCGCCGAAGAACTCGAGGCGGAACGGGTGCTCGGCCTGCGGGGGGAAGACGTCGAGGATGCCACCGCGCACGGCGAACTCGCCGCGGCGGGTGACCATGTCGACGCGCGCGAACGCGAGGTCGACGAGCGCGCGGGCGAGCTCGCCGAGGTCGTTGCCGCGCGAGCCGGCCTCGAGCACGCGCGGCTCGATCCGATCGATGCCGGGGATGAGCGGCTGCAGCGCGGCGCGGACGCTCGCGACGAGCACGAACGGCGCCGAGCGGTCGCCCTCGCGCCATCGCCGCAGCGCGCGCAGCGCCCGCAGTCGTCGCCCGACGGTCTCGGCCGACGGACTCAGCCGCTCGTGCGGGAGCGTCTCCCAGGACGGGAATGCGTGCACCTCGCCGTCCGGGAGGTAGGCGCGAAGCGCGTCGACGACGGCATCGGCCTCGCGACCGGTCGCGACGACGGCGAGGAGCGCGCGGGGTCCGCCCTCGAGCCGCAGGAGCCGCGCGACGAGCGGGGCGCGTGCGCCCTCGACGCTCGAGAAGTCGGCGTCGGCGTGCGGCGTCGCCGCGGCCGCCTCGACCGCGGGATCGGCACCGAGTGCGAAGGGGATCCCGGTCAGAGGCACCGAAGGATTCTAGTCCCGGCTGCGAGCCATCCCCTGGGGGTAGGTTGGCCGCGTGGATCGCTACGAAGTGCTCGAACTCGGCCCGCTCGAGGCGTGGGACGCCCTCACGACCCCGGATGGCCGCAGCGGCAAGGGATTCGTCGACAAGATGATCGGGACCCAGTACATCGGCCTGAGCGCGAACGCGGTCGAGCCGGGGGCGGAGTCGCCGTTCTGGCATTCGCACTCGCACCTCGAGGAGATCTACCTCTTCCTCGACGGCGAGGGGCAGATGGCGCTCGACGACGACGTCGTCGACGTGCGCCCCGGCACGGTCGTGCGGGTCGGCCAGGACGTCCTGCGGATCATCCGGTGCTCGCCCGACAGCGAGCGTCCGATGCGGTACGTGTGCATTCGCGCGGGCAACGGCGAGCTCGCCTCGCTCCCCCGGGATGCGACGCGCGACGGCGAGCGCCCCCGCCCCTGGTGACGCTCGCGTCGTCGCGCGCGGCGGCGCGCGTGGCGCCCGAGCCCCGCGCCGCGCACCTCAAGGGCGCTGGTTGACGCGGTTCTGCGCGGCGAGGACGCCGTCCGTCGCGATCGCGTCGACGGCGTCCGCGGCGTCCTCGAGGAGATTCGGGACGACCTGCCGCTCGGTCGAGGAGAAGTCCTTGAGGACGAAGTCGGCGGGGTCCTGCCGTCCGGGCGGTCGCCCGATGCCGACCCGGACGCGCACGAAGTCCTGCGTGCCGAGCCTCGCGACGATGTCGCGCAGGCCGTTGTGGCCGCCGTGGCCGCCGCCGGCCTTGATCCGCACCGTGTCGAAGTCGATGTCGAGCTCGTCGTGGACGACGACGATCCGCTCCGGCGGGATCTTGTAGAACTTCGCGAGCGCCGCGACGGGCGCGCCCGAGACGTTCATGAACGTCGCCGGCTTCGCGAGGACGACGCGCGGGCCGCCCGGGCGCAGACGCCCCTCCGCGACCGCGGCGCCCGCCTTGTGCGACTTGAACGCGAGCCCGGCCCGCTCGGCGAGGACGTCGATGACCATGTGGCCGACGTTATGGCGGTTGCGCGCGTACGTCGGGCCGGGGTTGCCGAGCCCGACGACGAGCCACTGATCGGCATCCATCGTCGCCCGCCCGCGGAAGAGCCGCCCGAGCATGCCGCTCGGCGCTCCGCCTTACTCGCCCTCGGCGGCCTCGGCCTCGCCGGCCTCGGCCTCGGTCGACTCGCCCTCCTCGACCGCCTCGCCCTCGGCGCCGCCCTCGGGCTCGACGTCGAGCGCGACCTCGCCGACGATGTTCGCGACGAGGTGCTCGGGGTCGGTCACGAGGCTCGTGCCCGCGGGGAGCGCGACGTCGCGGGCGAGGACGTGGGAACCGGCCTCGAGGCCCTCGATCGACACGGTGAGCGACTCGGGGATGTTCGTCGCCTCGGCCTCGATCGTGAGGCTCATCGTGTCCTGGTTGACCTGGGTGCCCGCGGCCGCCTCGCCCTCGAGGTGGACGGGGACGTCGACGGTGACCTTCTCGCCGCGCCTGACGACGACGAGGTCGATGTGCTCGATGACCTGACGCACGGGGTCCTTCTGGACGTCCTTGACGAGCGCGAGCTCCTGCTGGCCGGCGACGACGAGCTCGAGCACCTGGTTCGCCTTGCGCACGAGCAGGGAGACCTGGTGGCCGGGGAGCGACACGTGGCGCGGCTGCGTGCCGTGACCGTAGATGACGGCGGGGATCTTGCCGGCGGCGCGGAGCTTGCGCGCGGCGCCCTTGCCGAACGCCTCGCGCGGCTCGGCCTCGATGTGCTTGCTGACGTCAGCCATGTGGGTCTCCTTGTCGATCACGGGGCCGCGGCGCGTCCCCCTCGCCAGGTCGGCAGGACAGTCTACCAGCCGGAATGCGCGGCCCCGCGCTCGTCGGAGGCCCGGCTCGCGGCGATCGCGAGCATGCGCTCGAGCGGCCCCTGCCCGACGAGGCGCCGCCAGATCGGCGCGATCACGAACGCGGGGACCGCGAACGCGAGGAACGCGACGAGCCCGCGCGGCGGCTCCCCCATGATCGAGTGGGCGATCGCGTACGCGAGCACTTGCGCGGTGTAGATCGTGAGCGGCATCGCGCCGACCGCGGCGAGCGGGGCGAGGACGATCGCGGCCCCCCGGGCGCGCGCCGCGAGGAGGCACACGCCGATGACCGCGAGTGCGAACCCCATGCCGCCGGTCGCCTCGAACGGCGATCCCGAATGCGGTTCGAGCGTGGCGAGATCGGCGAGATCGAGCGGCACGCCGCCGAGCTCGACGAGGCCGGCGCCCGACGCGGCCTCGATCCGGGCGCCGGCGGTGTAGGAGAGCGCGGCAAGCGCCGCGCCGGCGACGAGGACGACGGTCGCGACGCGCGGCGAGGCGAGCGGGAGGCGGCCGACGCCCATCCCGGCGAGGAGGAACGCGATCCACAGGAGCGCCGGATACGGACCCGTGACCGCGAAGTGGACGAGCGCGGACTGCGCTGCCGCCGGAGCGCCCGATTCGATTCCGGCTCGCGCGAGGACCGTCACGACGGAGCCCGCGACGACCCACACGAGGGCCGCGACGAGGAGCGCCCGCGCGCTCCAGCCGAGGAAGAGGAGCGACGCCGCGAACAGCACCGCGTAGACCTCGAGGATGACGAGGATCCCGCTCGAGAGCGCCGTGAGCACGCCGCCGATGACGAAGACGATGACGGCGCGCACGAGGATCCGCATTCGCACGTCGACGAGCGCCCGACCCGCGACGAGCACGCGGCGACCGCGATCGTCCGTCCGCCCGGACATGAGCGCGACCGAGACGCCCGCGAGGACCGCGAACAGGATCGACGAGCGCCCGTCGGCGACGGCGACCCACGTCGCCGGCTCCGACCAGTCGAACGCGGGCGATCCGCTCGTGTGCGCGGCGAACATGCCGAGGAGCGCCAGGCCCCTCGCGACGTCGACGCCGACGACCCGTGCGCCGTCGCGCGCGGCGCCGCGGGCATCGATCACGCCGTCGGGCATGCCTCACGATACGGCGGGCGCGGTCCCGATGGGGACCGCATTAGCCTGGTGCCGTGGCAAAGGCGAACATCGGTGTGGTCGGACTCGCGGTCATGGGATCGAACCTCGCGCGGAATCTCGCGAGCCGTGAGGGCAACACGGTCGCCGTGTTCAATCGCTCGTATTCGCGCACGGAGGAGCTCGTGACCGAGCACCCGGAGGCGGGGTTCGTGGCGACGCGGACCTACGAGGAGTTCGCGGCCGCGCTCGCGAAGCCGCGGACCGCGATCATCATGGTCAAGGCCGGGGCCCCGACCGACGCCGTCATCACCGAGCTCGTGCGCGTCTTCGAGCCGGGCGACATCATCGTCGACGGCGGGAATGCGCTCTTCACCGACACGATCCGCCGGGAGCGAGCGGTGCGCGAGACGGGCATCAACTTCGTCGGCGCCGGCATCTCCGGCGGCGAGGAGGGCGCCCTCAAGGGACCGTCGATCATGCCCGGCGGCTCGGCGGAGGCCTGGGAGACGCTCGGCCCGATCCTCCGCTCGATCGCGGCGGTCGCCGAGGGCGAGCCGTGCGTCACGCACGTCGGGACCGACGGGGCCGGCCACTTCGTCAAGATGGTCCACAACGGCATCGAGTACGCCGACATGCAGCTCATCGCCGAGGCGTACGACCTCATCCGGCAGGGCACCGGCCGCTCCCCCGCGGCGATCGCGGACATCTTCGCCGAATGGAATCGCGGGGAGCTCGAGAGCTACCTCATCGAGATCACGGCGGAAGTCCTCCGCCAGACCGACGCGGCGACCGGCAAACCGCTCGTCGACGTGATCCTCGATCAGGCGGGGGCGAAGGGGACCGGCGCGTGGACGGTGCAGAGCGCCGCGGAGCTCGGCATCCCCGCCTCCGGCATCGCGGAGGCGCTGTTCGCGCGGTCGCTGTCCTCGAAGCCCGCGCAGCGGGCCGCGGCCCGCGACCTGCCGGGCCCCTCGGCGACGTGGGCGCCGGCGGACGCCGACGTCGACGGCTTCATCGAGGACGTGCGGCGGGCCCTCTACGCCTCGAAGATCGTCGCCTACTCGCAGGGCTTCGACCTCATCGCGGCGGGCGCGCAGCAGTACGGCTGGGACATCAAGAAGGGCGCGATCGCGGCGATCTGGCGCGGCGGCTGCATCATCCGGGCGCGATTCCTCAACCGCATCACCGAGGCGTATGCGGAGGATCCGGCCCTCCCGGCGCTCCTGACCGCGCCGTACTTCCGCGACGCGATCGCGAGCAACCAGGACGCGTGGCGGCGCGTCGTCGTCTCAGCGGCGCAAGCCGGCATCCCGTCGCCCGCATTCTCGAGCTCGCTCGCGTACTACGACGGGCTCCGCGCGGCGCGCCTGCCCGCGGCGCTCATCCAGGGGCAGCGCGACTTCTTCGGCGCCCACACGTACGAGCGCGTCGACCGGCCCGGCGTCTTCCACACGCTCTGGTCGGGTGACCGCTCGGAGATCCAGGCGGAGGGGTCGGGGCACTAGCCTCGGGTCACGCCGGCCACCGCGGCGCGTCGGCGCCGAGCGGTCGCGGGGGCTCGCTCCACGCGACGCCGACGCCCTCGACGACGAACGGCGGCTCGAGCAGGTCCGCCGGTCCCCACGGCGTCGTGATCGGCGTGCTCGGGAGCGGCTCCGCGGGCGCCCCCGGTTCGACCGCTGTGGCGAGGTCGCGGACGCGCTCGAGCTCGAGCGCGGTGCGGGCGAGCGAGAGGCGCGCGGTCGAGCCGACACCGTCGCGAGCCCGGTCCGCGAATGCGCGGATCGCCGCCGCCGCGACGAGGTACCCGGTCGCGTGGTCGAGCGCCTGGACCGGGAGCGGCACCGGTCGGTCGGCGCCGGCCGCCCGCATGCCGTGCTCGGCGATGCCGGCCGACATCTGCACGAGACTGTCGAAGCCCCGCCGCCGCGCCCACGGGCCCGTGAAGCCGTACGCGTCGAGCGAGACGTCGATGAGGCCGGGACGCGCCGCGCGTCGCTCCGCCTCGCCGAGCCCGAGACCCTCGAGCGCGTCCGAGCGGTAGCCGTGGACGATCGCGTCGGCGCTCGCGAGGAGCTCACGGAGCCGTTCGGCCCCGTCGGGAGCACGAGCGTCGAGCCTCGCGGCGCGCTTGCCGAGCGTCATGTCCGGCTCGAGGGCGGGCTCATCCCAGTCGGGCGGGTCGACGCGCAGGACCGTCGCGCCGAGCCCGGCGAGCAGTCGCGTCGCAACGGGGCCGGCGAGCACGCGCGTCAAGTCGAGGATGCGGGCGCCGCGGAGGGGTCGCGCCGGGTCGGGGTCCCACGTGCTCGGTCCCGCGAGCGCCGACCCGGGCGATCGCGCGACGAGCGGTTCGGCGGCGAGCGCGACGCCTTGCGGATGGGCGGCCCACGCCTCGGCGGTCCGCATGAGCGCCGCCGCGCCGCCGGCGTCGACGACCGCGTCCTCGAGCGCTTGCGCCTCCCACGTCGCGACGGCCGCAGCGACCGCGTCGCGTTCCGCCGCCGTCCCGAGGACGCGCAGCGCCGCCGCCCGGTGCCGCTGCGCGTTCGTGTGCAGGCGGATCCATCCGTCGCTCGCGCGATAGTCGCCCGCGATCGGATCCCACGGCGCGGGCGGCTCCCAGCCCGACGGCCGCACCGCGGTGCGGAACCACGCTTCCGCGAGGTCCCGTCGCACCGACGCCTCGGGCGACCGGCCGCCGACCGCCGCGACGAGATCGGCGATCGCGAGGGCGGAGGCGGCGACCGAGGCGGCGGCGAAGTCCGTCACCGGGTACGCGGAGGCGAGCGTCGCCGGGCCGTCGAAGGCGACGCGGGCGGGATCGACGCCGAGGGCGCGGGCGAAGCCGTCGAGGAGGACGCGTTCGGCGCATTCGGTCGTCACCCGATCGACGGTACGGCGTGCCGATCGGCAGCGGGAACGCGTGCGAGCGTCACCGAACGGCGAGATCCAGCCGCTCGGCACTCAGCGCTCGAGGAGCGACTCCCGCACGCGCTTGCGGAGGACCTTGCCGATGAGCGAGCGCGGGAGCTCGTCGACGATGTAGAGGCGGCGCGGGACCTTGTACGCGGCGAGGATGCCACGCGCGAAGTCGCGCACGGCCTGCTCGTCGTAGTCCTCCCCCGGCTCGAGGACCACCGCGGCGATGACGTCCTCGCCGGCCGTCGCGCTCGGCAGGCCGACGACGGCCGCGTCCGCGATCGCCGGGTGCCGGCGCAGCGCGTCCTCGACCTCGCTCGGCGCGACATTGAACCCGCCCGTGATGATGAGCTCTTTGATGCGGTCGACGACCGTGATGAAGCCGTCCCCGTCGATCGTCACGATGTCGCCCGTGCGGAACCAGTCGGGCCCGCCGTCGTCGGCCGCGACGAAGACCGCGGCGGTCTCCTCCGGCCGATTCCAGTAGCCCTGGAAGACCTGCGGCCCGCGGACGAGCAGCTCGCCCTCCTCGCCGGTCGCCACGACCTTCGTCGGCTGCTCGGGATCGACGACGCGCACCTCCGTGCTCGGCAGCGGCAGGCCGACCGCGCCGACGCGCCGGTGCGACGCGACCGGGTTCGCCGCGATGACCGGCGAGCACTCCGAGAGACCATAGCCCTCGACGAGCCACCCGCCCGTCGCCGCCTCCCACGGTTCGACGACGTCCGTCGGGAGCGGCATCGCGCCCGAGATGCCGATCCCGATCCCGCGCAGGCTCACGCCCCGCTCCGCCGCCGCCTGCATCGTCCGCCGGTAGATCGGCGGCACGGCGGCGAACAGCGTCGCCGGGCGCTTCTTGACGACCTTGAGCACGAGGTCCGGGTCGAACTTCGGGAAGAGCACGAGCCTCGCGCCGAGGCTCATCGCGAGCGTCAGGCACAGCGTGAGGCCGTAGGCGTGGAACATCGGGAGGACGGCGTACACGACGGCGCCGCCATCCGGGATGTCGGGGATCCAGGCCCGCGACTGTCGCGCATTCGCGATGAGATTGCGGTGCGTCAGGATCGCGGCCTTCGGGTTCCCCGTCGTGCCGGTCGTGTACTGGAGCAGCGCGATGTCCCCGACGTGCGGGCGGGCGTGGCCGCGGTCGATCGGGGCGTTCGCGACGAGCCGCTCCCACGGGAGCGTGTCGCGCACGCTCGTCGTGAGCGCCGCCCGTGATTCGCGCGCCTTCCGGATCGGCAGGCGGAGCATCGCGCGCATGCGCGCCGGCATCGCGCGCGTCACATCCACCGAGACGATGTGCTCGGGGCGCACGTCCGCCGGGAAGTCCTGGAGCGTCGCCACGGCCTTGTCCCACGCGATCGCGACCTTCGCCCCGTGGTCCTCGAACTGGTGCCGCATCTCGCGAGGCGTGTAGAGGGGGTTGTGCTCGATGACGCGCGCCCCGAGGCGGAGGACCGCGTAGAACGCGGCGACGTGCTGCGGACAGTTCGGCACGACGAGCGCGACATGGTCCCCCGCCCTGACGCCGAGACGCCGAAGGCCCTCGGCGGCGCGCTCGATCTGCTCGAGGAGTGCCGCGTACGTCGTCTCAGCGCCGAAGAACTCGAGCGCGACGGCGTCCGGATGGCGCCGCGCCGACGTCTCGATGAGGTCGTAGAGCGAACCGTCGGGCTCGGGGATGTCGGCGGGGACGCCTTCGGCGTAGCTCCGGATCCAGGGGCGCGCGACCGCGTCGACCATGGCTCAAGCGGCCCCGTCGAACATCGAGGTCACCGAGCCGTCGGCGAAGACCTCGTGGATCGCGCGCGCGATGAGGGGCGCGATCGGGAGGACCGTGAGACGGTCCCATCGCTTCTCCGCCGGCAGCGGCAGCGTGTCCGTCACGACGACCTCGTCGATCGAGTCCGACTGGAGGATCCTCGTCGCGGGGTCGGAGAAGACCGCGTGCGTCGCGGCGACGACGACGCCCTTCGCGCCGTTCGCCTTGAGCGCCTCCGCGGCCTTCACGATCGTGCCGCCGGTGTCGATGAGGTCGTCGACGAGGAGACAGACGCGGCCCTCGACCTCGCCGACGATCTCGTGGACGGAGACCTGGTTCGCGACCTTCGGGTCGCGCCGCTTGTGGATGATCGCGAGCGGCGCGCCGAGCTTGTCGCTCCACACGTCGGCGACCCGCACGCGGCCCATGTCGGGCGACACGACCGTGAGGGTCGACTGGTCGAGTCGGCGACGGAAGTGCTGGAGGAGGACGGGCATCGCGAAGAGGTGGTCGACCGGCCCGTCGAAGAAGCCCTGGATCTGCGAGGCGTGCAGGTCGACGCTCATGATGCGGTTCGCGCCCGCCGTCCGGAACAGGTCGGCCATGAGGCGCGCCGAGATCGGCTCGCGACCTCGGCCCTTCTTGTCCTGACGCGCGTAGGGATAGAGGGGCGCGACGACCGTGATGCGCTTCGCGCTCGCGCGCTTCGCGGCGTCGATCATGATGAGCTGCTCCATGAGCCACTCGTTGATCGGGTGCGCGTGGGACTGGACGATGAAGACGTCCGCGCCGCGCAGGCTCTCGGTGTAACGCGCGTAGATCTCCCCGTTCGCGAAGGTGCGGAGCTCGGTCTCGACGACGTCGGTGCCGAGTTCGCTCGCGATGTCGTGCGCGAGCTGGGGATGGGCACGACCGCTGACGATGACGAGGCGCTTCTCCGTGTCGACCTTGATCGCGCCCACGCACGTCCCTTCGTTCAGCGGTGCGCGATCAGTCTATCGGCCGCGATCCGCTCGGGTCCCGGGCCCTCAGGGCACCCGGAGGAGCCGGTCGAGCGCGTCGAGGAGCCGGGCCGTCATCCCCTCCTCGGCGGCGATCTCCTCCCGCTCCCCGATCGCGACGTCGGGGTGGTCCGTGATGATCCCGTCGACGCCGTCCCTCAGGAAGCGACGCATGTCGCTCGCGGCATTCACCGTCCACACGAGCACGCCCTTGCCCTCGTCCCACGCGCCATCGCGGAGCGCGGCGGAATAGGACCACTCCTCGACGACGACGAAGTCGCCCGGCGTGTCGGGCACGCCGCCGAGCGCGATCGCCGTGATGTAACCGACGAGGAGCTCGGGTCGCAATCGCTTGAGCCCCTCGACGACCTCACCGCTCAAACTGTGATAGAGGTTCGCGTTCGTCACGCCCTCCTCGTCGAGCACGCGCAGGAAGGACTCGAGGTAGTCCGGGGATTCCTTGCCGTGCGGCTTGACCTCGATGAGGAGCGGCTGGCGGAGCTCGGCGGCGCGGCGCACGTACTCCCGCAACGACGGGATGGGCGCCGCGAGACCGCCCTCCCGGACGGTGATCGCGGTCGCCTCGTCGAGCGTGAGATCGGCGACCGCGACGTCGATGCCCGCGAGGCGCGCGAGCGAGTAGTCGTGCACGACGACCCAGTCGCCGTCGCTCGTCTGCTGGACGTCCATCTCCACGAACGAGGCGCCCGCGGCGTGCGCGGCCTCGAGCGCGGGGATCGTGTTCTCCGGTCCGCCCGCCGTCCAGCCGCGGTGCGCGAGCACGTCGCTGCGCTCGTCCTCGGCGCGCTCCATCGCCGGGAGCGCGAGCGGCGCGAGGACGCCGACGGCGGCGAGCGAGGCGAGCGTCAATCCCGCACCCAGCACGCGAACGCGGACGCGTTCGCGCTCGAGGCGGCGACGCTCGCCCATCGGGATCCCGGCGGGCTCCGCACCCGCGAGCGCGAGCGCGGCGACCCAGATCCGCGCTTGCAGCGCGGCGGCGAACCCGATGAGGAGGAACGCCGCGACTTGTGCGACGGCGATCGCGACGGACGCCGTGAGGGGTCCGGCGTGCGGCGCGACGGCGTCCGCGATCGCGGTCGGCACGAGCACGAGGGACGCGAGGACGAGCAGGCCGACGCCGAGCGGGATGAGGACGGCGAGCGTGAGCAGGAGCGGACGCCAGGGAACCCAGCCCGTCAGGCGCCAGCCGGCGGCGATCGCGCCCGCCGCGGACATGTCGGTCGAGAGCAGGAGCGGGAGCGTGAGGATGAGCCGCAGGTTCACATACCAGATGAGGAATGCACCGAGTGCGAGCCCGATCGCGCCGCCCGGCGACTTCGCGAGCTCGCCGGTGATGAAGTTCGGGACGGCGATCCAGCCGGTCAGGGCGGAACCGATCGCGACCTGCCCGAGCGGGGCGAGGAGGAGGCAGTAGGGCACGAGGAGGAGCGTCGAGGGGCGGCGGGCGAGCTCCCCGAACCGCGTGCCGAGACGCTCGAACGCGGCGCGGACGGTCGGCAGATCGCCCGACTGGCGCTGGCCCGACGCGGCGATGACGAGGACGGCCGCCTGCACGAGCACCGCGAGGAGCGCCGTGAGAACGAGCAGCGCGAGGAGCGGCGCGGCGACACCGGTGAGCGCGGCGAGGGCGTTGCCCTGCGTGAGGCTCGCGAGACCCGCCGCGCGGAGGATCCCCCGGAACGCGAGGTCGAGCAGCGGGACGGCGAGGAGCACGACCGCGCCCTGGAGCACGGCGACGAGTGCGAGCCAGTGGAGCGGGCGCGCCCCGAGGTCGCGGTAGCCCTCGCGAATGCTCGCGAGGACCGCGAGTCGCGGCCTCACCCGCGCGCTTCGCTCGCGCCGGGATCGTGCGCCGCCGGCCCGTCCGGCGCCTCGCGCCCGTCCCGTTCGTCGCGCTCGTCGCGCTCGTACGGCGGAACCCAGTGCTCGATGTTCCGTTGCGGCGCGACGCTCAGGGCGAGGGCCCCCGGGGGCACGTCCTTGCGGACGACCGCCCCCGCGCCGACGGTCGCGCCGTCGCCGATCGTCACCGGCGCGACGAAGGCGTTGTGGACACCCGTGTGGACGTGCGCCCCGATCGTCGTGCGGTGCTTGTTGCGGCCGTCGTAATTCGCCGTGATCGCCCCGCCCCCGATGTTCGTGTCGGGTCCGATCTCGGCGTCGCCGATGTAGGACAGGTGCGGGACCTTGCTGCCGTCGCCGATCGTCGCGTTCTTCGACTCGACGAACGTGCCGATCTTCCCCTTCGCGCCGAGCACCGTCCCCGGCCTCAGGTACGCGAACGGGCCGACGCTCGCGCGCGGGCCGATCACCGCGAGCGTCGCATCCGTGCGCGTCACCGTCGCGCCGTCCCCGACCTCGGTGTCAGTGAGCGTCGTGTCCGGCCCGATGACGGCGTCCCGGCCGATCGTCGTCGCACCCCGCAACTGCGTCCCCGGGAGGATCTCGGTGTCCTCCCCGATCGAGACGTCGACGTCGACCCAGGTCGACTGGGGGTCGCGGATCGTCACACCGGCGAGCTGGTGCGCGCGAACGATGCGGTCGTTGAGGAGCCGCTCGGCCTGTGCGAGCTGGGCCCGGTCGTTGACGCCGAGCACGAGGCGCGCGTCGAGCGCCTCCGCCGCAGCGACCGCGTGGCCGGCGGCGCGCAGCAGCGCGACGGCGTCCGTGAGGTATCGCTCGCCTTGCGCATTTGCCGTGCCGATGCCCGGGAGCGCGTCGCGGAGCGCGGCCGCGCGAAAGACGTACGTGCCGGAGTTGACCTCCGAGATCGCGAGCTCGTCCTCGCTCGCGTCGCGGTGCTCGACGATGCGGTCGAGCATGCCGTCCGCGCCGCGCACGACTCGCCCGTATCCGGTCGGGTCGTCGAGCGTCGCGGTGAGGATCGTCGCGCTCGCCGTCGAACCGCGGTGCCGCTCGACGAGCACCGAGATGGCGCTCGAGTCGAGCAGTGGGACGTCGCCCGAGAGCACGACGACATCGCCGTCGAAGTCCCCCGGAATCGCGGCGACCGCGAGCTCGACCGCGCGCGCCGTGCCGGGGATCTCGTCCTGGTCGACGATCGCGAGCCCCTGGACGACCTCCTCGATCGCCGCGACGACGCGGTCGCGTTCGTGCCGCACGACGGCGACGACGTGCGCCGGCTCGAGTTCGCGCGCGGCATGCAGGACGTGCGCGATGAGCGGGCGACCCGAGATCCGGTGCAGGACCTTCGGGGTCGACGAGCGCATTCGCGTGCCCTGTCCGGCGGCGAGGACGACGATCGCGAGGGAGTCATCGGTCATGCGCCCATTCTGCCGTGCGGCTCCCGCGCGGCGGGGTGGGAGAATCGAGGCGCGCGCTCGGCGCGATCCGCCTTGGTGTAACGGCAGCACGACGGCCTTTGGAGCCGTGAGGACCAGGTTCGAATCCTGGAGGCGGAGCCCCCGGATCCAGCGCGCATTCCCACTCGCGGCGCGCGCTTGAACGCGCGCCCGAGGTGGGAATGCACGCCCGAGGGCGGGAGGAGGGGGCGCGCCGCGGCAGAATGGGCGCATGAGCGAGCCGGACGAGGTCGACCGGATCGTCTCGGCGTGGGCGCGCGAGCGCCCCGACTTCGACCTCGCGCCGCTCCAGGTCGTCAGCCGGATCCGCCGGCTGTCGCGGCATCTCGAGCGGTTGCGCCGCAGCGCATTCGCCGCCGCCGGTCTCGAGCCGTGGGAGTTCGACGTCCTCTCGGCGCTGCGGCGACGCGGGAAGCCGTACGAGCTGTCCCCCACGGCGCTCGCCGCCGAGACGATGGTCACGAGCGGGACGATGACGAACCGCATCGACCGGCTCGTCGAGCGCGAGCTCGTCGAGCGCCGCACCGACCCGAGCGATCGGCGTTCGGTCATCGTCGCGATGACGGAACGCGGGCGAAAGCACGTCGACGCGGCGATGGAGACGCTCCTCGCGTCGGAGGTCCTCATCCTCGATCGGCTGCCGCCGTCCGAGCGCGAGCACCTCGAGGATGCGCTGCGCCGGCTCGCGCAGGGCCTCACCGGGCTCTGATCAGGCGGGTTCGGCCGCGCGCGCGGTGCGGTCGAGTCGCCGGGAGGCGATGACCCCGGCGACGGGGGCGACGAGGAAGAGCCCGAACCACGTGTACATCGCCGCGGTCCCGCCGATCGTGAACGCGATGACGATCGAGGCGCCGAAGACGACGATCACAGGGATGTCGTCCCAGATGACGTACCAGAAGAGGGCGCGGTCGATGTCCTTCGAGAGCAGGCCGCGACGCCAGCAGTAGATCCACTGCGTCATCTCGATCACCTGGAGCAGCGCGACGGCGGAGCCGTAGAGCACGACGGCGGGGACCTCGGGGGCGAATTCGCTCATGAGCCGAGTGGGGAACGGCAGGCTCGCGATGACGAAGAGGAGCGCGAAGTTGATCCAGATGAGCCCCGAGTCGTGACCGGTGATGAACCGGAAGCGCCGGTGGTGCCCGATCCACGCGACCGCGATGATGACGAACGAGAGCGCGAACGCCGCGTACGCGGGCCACTCCTCGAGCAGCACCTGATCGGAGCTCGTCGCGTCGTCGGGGATCGTGAGGTCGACGACGAGGAGCGTCATCGCGATCGCGAACACCGCGTCGCTGTAGTACGCGATCCGCTCCGCGCCCTCCCCGCGCACGAAGAGGCGCTTGTAGCGCGCCGCGATTCCCTCCACGGCTCCAGGCTACGGCGAGGCGCGGCTCAGCGATGCGAGGCGTGCTCCGAGTCGGCGTGCGACGCCGGCTCGAGCTGGAAGGTCGAATGCTCGATCGCGACCGGGAAGTGGGAGGCGACGCAAGCCTGCAGCTCCGCGAGGATCTCCGGCGCGTGCCCGTCGCGGAAGCACTCGTCGTCGACGACGACGTGCGCCGAGAGGACGGGGAGATCGCTCGCGATGCGGCTCGCGTGCAGGTCGTGGACCGAGCGGACGTGCGGGACGGCCTCGAGGTGCGCGCGAATGCTCGCGAGGTCGAGCCCCTTCGGCGTCGATTCGAGCAGCACGCTCATCGCCTCCCGCAAGAGGCGGACGGCGCGCGGCACGATGACGACGCCGATGAGGATCGCCGCGATCGTGTCGGCGGCGACGAACCCGGTCGTGGCGATGACGATGCCCGCGACGATCACGGCGACGGATCCGAATGCGTCGGCGAGCACCTCGAGTCGTGCGGCCCGGAGGTTCATGCTGCGATCCCGGCCCCCGCTCAGGATGACGAGCGCGACGAGGTTCCCCGCGAGACCGACGCTCGCGAAGACGAGGAGCTCGAACGGCGGCAGCTCGGGCGCGTCGGCGATGCGGCGGATCGCCTCGACGACGACGAAGACGGCGACGCCGAGCAGGAGTAGCGCTTGCGCCGCCGCCGCGATGACTTCGGCGCGGAGGTAGCCCCAGGTGCGGCGGTCGCTCGCGGCGCGGCGGACGAGCGTCGCCGCCCCGAGCGCGACGAGGAGGCCGGCGGAATCGGTCGCCATGTGCGCCGCGTCCGTGAGGAGCGCGAGCGAGCCCGTGATCCACGCCCCGGCGAGTTCGGCGACGAGCACCGCGATCGTGATGGCGAGCGCGGCCACGAGCCGACCGCGACTCGCGCCGCCGCCGTGGTCGTGTCCCGCGCCCATGGCGCCAGGGTAGCGGTCGGGTCTGGTGCCGCGACGGGCGCTGCGCGCCGCTCGACCGCGCTACTCGAGGCGCTCGGAGATCGCCAGCCACCGCTCCTCGGCCTCGGCGGTCTCCGCCTCGAGGGCGCGCAGTTCGTCGCCGAGGACGGCGAGACCCGCGTAGTCGCCGGGATCGTGTGCGGCCATCGCGACGTGGAGGTCGCGAACGCGCCCGGCGAGCTTCGCGAGTCGGCGGTCGAGCGCGCTCAGCTCCTTCTCGAGGGCGCGGCGTTCGGCGCCGGACGCGCGAAGCGGGGCGGGCGCTTCGTCTCGCTGCACTGGCTCGGCGACCGGGGGCGTTCCCTCGGGCGCGCGGCTCGCGCGCAGCCGCAGGTACTCGTCGACACCGCCCGGCAGGTGCCGCAGCCGTCCGTCGAGAATCGCGAACTGCTGGTCGGTGACGCGCTCGAGGAAGTACCGGTCGTGCGAGACGACGATGAGCGTCCCCGGCCACGAGTCGAGGAGGTCCTCGATCGCGGCGAGCATGTCGGTGTCGAGGTCGTTCGTCGGCTCGTCGAGGATGAGGACGTTCGGCTCGTCGAGGAGCGCGAGCAGGAGCTGGAGCCGTCGCCGCTGGCCGCCGGAGAGCTCGCCGACGCGCGTCGCGAGCTGGGCGCTCGAGAAGCCGAGGCGCTCGAGGAGCTGGGCGGGCGTGAGCTCGTGTCCGCCGATCGAGTAGCTCGTGCGGCGTCGGGAGAGCACGTCGCTCACGCGCTCCGCGTCGTGCTCGGCGAGCGCGGCGCCCTGCTGGTCGAGGGTCGCGACCCGGACGGTCTTGCCGCGCTTGACCCGGCCGCTCGTCGGCTCGACGTCGCCCGTGACGAGCCCGAGGAGCGTCGACTTGCCGGCGCCGTTGACGCCGAGGATGCCGGTCCGCTCGCCCGGCGCGATGCGCCACTCGATGCCGCGCAGGATCTCGCGCCCCTCGAATGCGACGCCGACGTCGAGGAGGTCGACGACGTCCTTCCCGAGCCGGGCGATCGCGAGGCGTTGGAGCTCGATCGGGTTCCGCAGCTGCGGCACGTCCGCGATGAGCGCGTTCGCCGCGTCGATGCGGAACTTCGGCTTCGACGTCCGCGCGGGCGCGCCCCGCCGGAGCCACGCGAGCTCCTTGCGCATGAGGTTCTGCCGCTTCTGCTCCGCGACGGCCGCCGCGCGGTCGCGCTCGAGGCGCTGGAGGACGTACGCGGCGTATCCGCCGTCGAAGGGCTCGACGATCCCGTCGTGCACCTCCCACGTCGCCGTGCTCACCTCGTCGAGGAACCAGCGGTCGTGCGTGACGACGAGGAGCGCGCCGTCGCGGGCGGGCCAGCGCCGCTTGACGTGCTCGGCGAGCCACGCGATGCCGTCGACGTCGAGGTGGTTCGTCGGCTCGTCGAGCGCGAGGACGTCCCAGTCGCCGATGAGGAGCCGCGCGAGGGCGGCGCGCCGGCGCTGCCCGCCCGAGAGGTCGCCGACGCGCGCGTCCCAGTCGATGTCGCGGAGGAGCCCGTCGAGGACGTCGCGAATGCGCGCGTCGCCCGCCCACTCGTGCTCGGCTCGATCCCCCACGACCGCGTGCCGGACGGTGCGATCCGGGTCGAGCGCGTCCTGCTGGTCGAGCATCCCGATGCGGACGCCAGTGCGCCGGGTGACGCGCCCGGAGTCGGGCTCGAGCGCGCCCGTGAGGAGCCGGAGGAGCGTCGACTTGCCGTCGCCGTTGCGCCCGACGATTCCGATGCGGTCGCCCTCGTCGACGCCGATCGTCACGCCCTCGAGCACGACGCGCGTCGGGTACTCGAGGCGCACGGTTTCGGCGCCGAGGAGGTGGGCCATCAGGCGGCGCGATACCGGAGCGTCATCGCGTCCAGCCTACGGCCCCGGCCCGTGCCCGCGGCCCCGCGTTCGCGTCAGTGGTCGAGGACCTTCGCGCCGGAGACGGGGCCGTGCGCGCGCAGGACGGTGTGACCGGAGGCGGAGAGGGACACCTGGAGGCCGATCGCCGTGTCGGCGTCGGGGGCGAGGAACGCGACGGTCGGTCCGGAGCCGGAGACGATGCCGGCGAGGGCGCCGCCGCGCTCGCCGAGCTCGAGCACGTCGACGAGGTCGGGCGCGAGGTGGAGGGCTGGGGCCTGGAGGTCGTTCGAGAGCGTGTCGGCGAGCATTCCGGGGTCGCCGGCGCGGAGCGCCTGGAGCACTTCGGCGTCGACGGTCGGTGTGACGGGGGCGGGGAAGATGTCGAGGATGTGGCGGGCGCGGTGCCGATCGAGTTCGGCGTACACGTCGGGGGTCGACAGGCCGTAGTCGGCGACGACGAGGACCCACTCGAACTGGCCGGTCGCGAGCGCGGGGCTCAGCTCGTCGCCGCGCCCGGTCCCGACCGCGGTGCCGCCGGTGAGGGCGAAGGGGACGTCGGCGCCGAGCTCTGCGGCGAGCTCGAGGAGGTCCTCGCGACCGAGCCCGGTCCCCCACAGGGCGTCGCACGCGACGAGGGTCGCCGCGGCGTCGGCGGAGCCGCCGCCCATGCCGCCGGCGACGGGCACGT
>Ga0182743_1001388_pt1 | contig 23800 bp, 18 predicted proteins | sample eDN3rd30CKraftOP_FD_128522 | JGI IMG/M metagenome (GOLD analysis project Ga0182743, IMG submission 128522) | Enriched Organic Plus compost microbial communities from Emeryville, California, USA - eDNA 3rd pass 30_C Kraft OP (version 2) (version 2) ... | reverse complement strand
GCTGTCGCCGTACGCCGTCACCAAGTACGTCAACGAGCTGTACGCCGACGTGTTCGCGCGCTCGTACGGTTTCGCCAGCGTGGGGCTGCGCTATTTCAACGTGTTCGGCCGGCGGCAGGACCCTGACGGCGCCTATGCCGCCGTGATTCCCAAGTGGACCGCCGCGATGATCCGCGGCGACCAGGTCGTCATCAACGGCGACGGCGAGACCAGCCGCGATTTCTGCTACGTCGAGAACGCTGTGCAGGCTAATCTGCTGGCCGCGCTGGCCGGGCCCGATGCCGTCAACCAGGTCTACAACGTGGCCTACGGCGGGCGCACCACGCTGAACCAGCTGTTCGATTTCCTGAAGGCCACGCTGGCCACGCAGGGCGTGCGCTACGACAAGAACGCGGCGTATGCCGACTTCCGCGCCGGCGACGTGCGGCATTCGCAGGCCGACATCGGCAAGGGCGCCCGCCTGCTGGGCTACCAGCCGGCCTACGACATCCGTCGCGGGCTGGAAGAGGCCATGCCCTGGTATACGCAATTCCTGCGCTGAGTTGAAAGCCCTCGTCCGCCGATTCCAGGGGGTCCATCCGGACCACCAGCGCATCTTCCGCGGAGCCTTCCGGGTGGCCGTGTTCCTGGTCCTGGGCAAGGCGGCGGGCGCGCTGAAGGAAATGGCCGTGGCCTACCGCTACGGCATCAGCGATGCGGTGGACGCCTATCAGTTCACCATGACCATGACGAACTGGCTGCCCGTGACGCTGGTGGGCACGCTCTCGGTGGTGCTGATCCCGGTGCTGGTGCGGCTGCGTCGCGCGCCCGCGCACGAGCGCGATCGTTTCGTGCGCGAGCTGCAGGGGCTGGCACTGGTCATGGCCGTGGCGCTGGCCGCGCTGACGGCGCTGGCCTGGCCGTGGGTGCTGCGCTGGCTGGGCGGCGGCCTGTCGGCGCAGGTGGCCGGCATGACGCGCGAGCTGCTGTTGGCCTTCGTGCCGGCGAGCGCGCTGCTGCTGGTTGCGGGCATCAGCGCTGCGCGCCTGCGCGCGCACGAGCGCCACGTCAACACGCTGCTCGACAGCGTGCCCGCGGTGGCCATCCTGGCGTGGGTGATGCTGGCGGCGGCGCCGGCGGACGACGTGGGGCCGCTGCTGTGGGGCACGCTGGTGGGCTATGCGCTGCAGGTGGCGTGGCTCGCGTGGCTGGCGGCGCGCGCCGATGGCGGTCTGTGGGGGGCGCCGGTGCTGTCGCTGCGCTCGCCCCATTGGTCGGGCCTGATGGCCGCGGCCGGCGTGATGCTGGTGGGCCAGGTGGCGATGAGCTTCGTCGGTCCGCTGGACCAGTACGCGGCGGCCAGCCTGGGCGCCAACGCCAACGCCACGCTGGGGTACGCGGCGCGCCTGCTGTCGCTGGTGCTGGGTATCGGCGCGGTGTCGGTGGGGCGGGCGGCGCTGCCCGTGCTGGCCGACGTGCAGAGCCGCGGCGACGGCGCGCGAGCGCGTACCGTGGCGCTGAAGTGGTCGATGCTGATGGTGGCGGCCGGCGTGGCGGCCGTGGTCGTGGGCTGGCTGCTGGCGCCGTGGGGCGTGGCGCTGCTGTTCGAGCGCGGGGCCTTCACGGCGGACAACACGGCCGCCGTGGCCAGCGTGTTGCGCTGGGGGCTGCTGCAGTTGCCGTTCTATTTCGGGGTGCTGATCCTGGTGCAGCTGCTGGCCAGCCAGAATCGCTACCGTGTCATGGCGCTGATCGCCGTGGCCAATTTCGGGCTGAAGGCGGCGTTGACGCTGCTGCTGGCGCCGCGCATGGGCGCCGAGGGCATCATGCTGGCCACCAGTCTCATGTATCTGCTGTCCTACGCCTGCTATACCGCGGCGGCGCTGCGCGTGCCGCCCGCTTCGCCGGCCTCGCCCGTCGCGTCCGCGCAGGAAAATCCATGAGCCCGCCGCTGCGCATTCTCGTCTTCATTCATTCGCTGCACGGCGGCGGCGCCGAGCGCGTGGCGGCCGATCTCAGCGCGGGCTGGGTGCAGGCCGGGCACGAGGTGCTGCTGGTCACGCAGGCCGATGCCGCCGAGGACGCCTATGCGCTCGATGCGCGCGTACAGCGCCGCGTGCTGGGCACGGCGGGCGAGGGCGGCGGGCTGCGCGGGCTGTGGGGCAACGTGCGTCGCGTGCGTGCGCTGCGTGCCGAGCTGCGTGCCTTCGGCCCAGACATTGTGCTGGGCATGATGACCACCGCGTCGGTGCTGGCCGTGCTGGCCGCCACCGGGCTGCCGTGCCGGGTGATCGCCACCGAGCACGCGCATCCGCCGTCGCAGCTGATGTCGGGCCTGTGGCAACGCCTGCGCCGCTTGGCCTATCCGCGCGCCGCGCGGGTGGTGGCGCTGACGCACGGCACCGCGCAGTGGCTGGAGCGGCACGTGCCCGGCTCGCGGCTGGCCGTGATTCCTAACGCGGTGCATTGGCCGTTGCCGCGCACCGCGCCCCTGCTGCCGGCCGACAAGCCGGCGGGCCGGCGCCGCCTGCTGGCCGTGGGGCGGCTGCATCCGGACAAGGGCTTCGATCTGCTGCTGGACGCCTATGCCGCCGTGGCCGCCGCGCATCCCGACTGGGACCTGGTCATCCTGGGCGAGGGCACGGAGCGACGGGCGCTGCAGGCGCGCATCGATGCCGCCGGGCTGGCCGGCCGCGTCCGGCTGCCGGGCCGCGCGGGCAACGTCGGCGACTGGTATGCGAGCGCCGACCTGTACGTGCTCAGCTCGCGCTTCGAGGGTCTTTCCAATACGCTGATCGAGGCGCTGGCCAGCGGCCTGCCCGCCGTCAGCGTGGATTGCGACACCGGCCCGCGCGAGATCCTGCGCGATGGCGTGGATGGCATGCTGGTGCGCCCGGCCGGTGATGCGGCGGCGCTGGCGCGCGCGCTGGATGCCGCCATGGGCGATGCCGATGCCCGGCAGGCGATGGCCGCGCAGGCCGTGCAGGCGCGCGAGCGGTTTGCGGCCGGGCGCGTGCTGGGTCTGTGGCGCGCGCTGTTCGACGACGTGCTGGGCCGGCGCGAGCCGGCGCAGCGCCCTGCAGAACAATGACAACGAGAGTGTAGACACCATGTGCGGAATCACCGGAATCTGGGGTCCCCTGCAGGACAAGCGCGCGGTGGTGGCCGAAGGCTGCCGCCGCATCCGTCACCGCGGCCCCGACAGCCACGGCTATTGGGAAGACCCCGAGGCGGGCGTGGCGCTGGGCCACGTGCGGCTGGCCATCCTCGATCTCAGCGAAGCGGGGCACCAACCCATGGTGTCGGCCTGCGGCCGCTATGTGCTGGTGCTCAACGGCGAGATCTACAACCACCTGGAGCTGCGCCGCCGCCTGGAGCGCGCCGGCCAGGCGCCGGACTGGCGCGGGCACTCCGACACGGAGACCGTGCTGGCCTGTTGCGCGGCGCTGGGCATCGAGGCCACGCTGCGCGCGGCGGTCGGCATGTACGCCATCGGCCTGTGGGACCGCAGCGAGCGCACGTTGACGCTGGCGCGCGACCGCATGGGCGAGAAGCCGCTGTACTACGGCTACAGCGGCGCCGACCTGGTGTTCGCCTCGGAACTGAAGGCGCTGCTGCCCATTCCGGGCTTTGGGCGCGAGCTCAACCGCGACGCGCTGGCCTCGTTCATGCGGCACAACTATATTCCGGCGCCGCAGTCCATCTACGCCGGCATCAGCAAACTGCCGCCCGGCACGTGGGTGGTGTTCGACGCGGCCACCGCGGGCCGGCGCGAGATGCCGCAGCCCCGCACTTACTGGTCTGCGTACGAGACGGCCGGCCAGGCGCAGGCCACGCCGCTGGCCTTCCCGTCCGACGGCGAGGCGGTGGACGCGCTGGAGCGCGTGCTGGGCGAGGCCGTGCGTGGGCAGATGCTGTCCGACGTGCGGCTGGGCGCCTTCCTGTCGGGCGGCATCGATTCGTCGGTCATCGTCTCGCTGATGCAGGCTCACAGTGCCGACCCGGTGCGCACGTTCTCCATCGGTTTTCACGAAAAGGCCTACGACGAGGCCGAGCATGCGCGGGCCGTAGCGGCCCACCTGGGCACCGATCACACCGAGCTGTACGTGACCCCGGACGACGCGCTGGCCGTGGTGCCCGGGCTGCCGGATATGTACGACGAGCCCTTCGCCGACTCGTCGCAGATCCCCACCGCGCTGGTCACGCGCATGGCGCGCCAGCATGTCACGGTGGCGCTGTCGGGCGACGGCGGCGACGAGCTGTTCGGCGGCTACACGCGCTACTTCCGCGTGCGCGACTGGTACGCGCAATCGCGCCGCCTGCCGCGTCCGTTGCGCCAGCTGGCGGGCGTCGCGCTGCAGGCCTCGGCCCACCTGCCCGGCCGCGGCGCGTGGCGCGGGAAGGCGGGCAAGGCCGGCGAGCTGCTGCGCGCCGACCTGCAGGCCGAGTTCTACCGGCGCTTCGTGTCGTATTGGTCCGATCCCGCATCGGTGGTCAAGGGGGGCACGGAGATCCCGTCGCTGTTCCAGCAGCCCATGGCAGGCCCGGTGTTCGACGCCATGATGAAGCTGGACACGGTGACGTATCTGCCCGACGACATCCTGGTCAAGGTCGATCGCGCCGCCATGGCAGTCAGCCTGGAGACGCGCGTGCCGCTGCTGGACCACCGGGTCTACGAGTTCGCCTGGAGCCTGCCGTTCCACTACAAGGTGCGTGGCGCCACGGGCAAGTGGCTGCTGCGCCAGCTGCTGTACCGCCACGTGCCGCAGGCGCTGGTGGACCGTCCCAAGCGCGGCTTCGGTGTGCCGTTGGCCGCGTGGCTGCGCGGGCCGCTGCGCGAGTGGGCCGATTCGCTGCTCGATCCCGTGCGGCTGCGCCAGGAAGGCTGGTTCGAACCCGAGCCCATCCTGCGCAAATGGCGCGAGCATACCGGCCGGCAGCGCGACTGGAGCAGCCACTTGTGGGGCGTGCTGATGATGCAGGCGTGGCTGGACCGCTACCGCGGAACGGCCGCCGGCGGCAGCCCCACCGAACACCTCAGGGAGACCCTGGATCGATGAGGATATTGCTGCTGGTCAGTTCCATGCACGCGGGCGGCGCCGAACGGGTGGCCGCCACACTGGTCAATGCGTGGGCCGCGCGCGGCGACACCGCCGTGCTGGCGCCCACGTTCTCGTCCAAGGGAGTCTGCTTCTATCCCCTGGACGACGCCGTGCACCTGGACTGGCTGGCGGACCGTGCCGGCACCCGCAGCGCCGGCCCGTTCGCGGCGGCGCGCCGGCTGGCGGCACTGCGCAAACTGATTCGCGAGCACGCGCCCGACGTGGTCGTGTCGTTCCTCACCAACGTCAACGTGGCCGCCATCCTGGCCCGCTGGGGCCTGCGGGTACCGTTGATCGTCTGCGAGCGCACCAATCCCGTGGCCGCCGCCAACGGCGGCCGCGTATGGTCGCTGCTGCGCCGGCTGCTGTATCCGCGCGCCGACATGGTGACGGTGCAGGCGCAGGCCACGGTCGAGCCCTTCGCACGGCAGGTGCCCGGCATCCGGCGCCTGGCGGTCATTCCCAATCCGCTGCCACCCGAGCTGGCCGAGGCGCCCATCGCGGGCATCCACGCCAGTGAAGGCCGCTGCACGCTGGCCGCGATGGGCCGCCTAGTGCCCGAGAAGCAGTTCGACCAACTGATCGAGGCGTTCGCTGGCGCGGCCGCCGCCCATCCCGGCTGGGATCTGCGGATATGGGGCGAAGGCCCGCAGCGCGACGCGCTCGAGGCACAGGTGCGCGCCGCGGGATTGCAGGATCGCGTCCTCCTGCCCGGCCGCACTGCCGCCCCGTGGGAAGAGCTGGCCCGCGCGCAGGCCTTCGTGATGAGCTCGCGCGTCGAGGGGTTTCCCAACGTGCTGCTGGAGGCGATGGCGCTGGGCCTGCCCTGCGCCGTCTACGACTGCCCCAGCGGACCGCGCGAGATCACCCGCGACGGCCAGGACGCGCTGCTGGTGCCGCTGGACGACCGCGCGGCGCTGGGCCGGGCCGTCCAGCGCCTGATGGGCGACGCATCGCTGCGAGCCGACCTGGGCGCGCGCGCGGCCGCTTCGGTGCGCACCCGCTATGCCCTGCCGGCCGTGCTGGAAGAATGGGATCGCCTGTTCGACATGGTGCGGGGGCGGCCATGAGCGTGCGCCCGACGGCCGGGCACCGCCGAGTGGAGCCGGCCGGCGCCGCCGGCCGCTTCACGGTCGTCCACGTCATCACCGGCCTTGGCCAGGGCGGCGCCGAGGCCGTGCTGTTCCGGCTGGCCACGCATCCGGCCCAATCGGTGCGCCACATCGTGGTGTCGCTGACCGACGAGGGCCTGTACGGCACGCGGCTGCGCGCCGTCGGCGTGGCGGTGCATGCGCTGGGCATGGCGCGCGGGCGGTTGTCCGCCCGCGGCATGTGGGCGCTGATCCGGCTGCTGCGCGCGCTGCGGCCCGACGCGGTGCAGACGTGGATGTACCACGCCGACCTGGTGGGCGGCGTGGCCGCGCGCTTGGCCGGCATCCGTGCGCTGGCCTGGGGCATCCGCAATTCCGGCGCGCACCTGCAGCGCAGCAGCCGCTCGGCAAGGCTGGTGCTGCGGCTGTGCGCGCTGTTGTCCGGCATCGTGCCGGCGGCCATCGTCTGCGCGGCGCAGAATGCGGCGCAGCGCCATCGCCAGTTGGGCTATCGCGCCTCGCGCATGGTGGTGGTGCCCAACGGCTACGATCTGTCGCGCTTTGCCCGCGATGCGGAATCCGGTGCCCGCATGCGTGCCGTGTGGGGCGTGCCGGGCATCGTGCCGCTGGTGGGCTGCGTGGCGCGCTGGGATCCGCTGAAAGACCATCGCAACCTGCTGCAGGCGCTGGGCCGGCTGGTGCGCGAGGACCGCGATGGTGGCCTGCAATGCGTGCTGGTGGGCCGCGGCATGTCGCCCGCCAATGAAGGGCTCGCCGCCCTGATCGATGCCGAGGGTCTGCGGGGCCGTGTGCTGCTGGCCGGCCCCAGCGACGATGTACCGGCGGTGATGAACGCGCTGGACCTGCATGTGCTCTCCAGCTGCGCCGAGGGCTTCCCCAACGTGCTGGCCGAGGCCCTGGCATGCGGCACGCCCTGCGTATCCACCGACGTGGGCGATGCGGGCCTCATCCTGGGCGGCACCGGCCCGGTGGTGCCGCCGGAGCAGCCGGCCGCGCTGGCCGACGCGATCGCGGCGGCGCTGTCCGACATCGCCGTGCGCGGCCGCGACGCCGTTGGCCACGCGGGCCGCGAGCGGGTGCTGGCCATGTTCGACCTGCAGCGCATGGTGGACGCCTATGCGGACGTCTGGCGCGGCGTCGCCCGCGCCGACCGGAGGGCCGAGCGATGAGCATGCCGCAACCCCCCAAGGCCGCTCGCCTGCTGATCGTGGTCAACAACCCGGCGTTCTTCCTCTCGCACCGGCTGCCACTGGCCTTGGCCGCACGCCAGGCGGGTTACGACGTGCACGTGGCTACCATGGATGGCGAGTCGGTGGCCCGGATCGAATCGCAGGGTCTGACGCACCACGCCATTCCCATGACGCGCAGCGGCCGGAACGTGCTGCAGGAGCTGGGTTCGCTGCTGGCGCTGTGGCGGCTGTTCCGCCGCGTGCGGCCCGACGTCGTGCACCTGGTGACGATCAAGCCCGTGCTGTACGGCGGCATTGCCGCCCGCCTGGCCCGGGTGCCGGGCATGGTGGCGGCGATCTCGGGCCTGGGCTTCGTGTTCGCGTCCGACAGCCCGCGCACGCGGCTGATACGCGCGGTGGTCGGGCCCTTGTACCGACTGGCGCTGGGCCACCGCAACAGCCGGGTGATCTTCCAGAATGCCGGCGACCGCGACGTGCTGCGGCGGCTGGGCGCGGTGCGCGCCGATCAGGCCGTGACGATTCGCGGCTCGGGCGTCGACCTGGAACTGTGTCGCGCGGTGCCCGAGCCGCCGCCGCCGGTGGCCGCGCTGATGGCCGCGCGCCTGTTGCGCGACAAGGGCGTGGCCGAATTCGTCGACGCCGCCCGGCTATTGCGCCAGCGCGGCGTCCAGGTGCGCATGCGGCTGGCCGGCGGCATCGATCCGGGCAACCCGGCATCTTTCACCGAGGCCGACGTGCAGGCCTGGCGGGAGGAGGGCGCGGTCGAGGTGCTGGGCGAGCGCAGCGACGTGGCGCAGTTGTACGCAGACGCGCATCTGGCGGTGCTGCCCTCGTACCGCGAGGGACTGCCGAAGTCGCTGCTCGAGGCCGCCGCGTGTGGCCGGGCGGTGGTGACGACGGATGTGCCCGGGTGCCGGGATGCGGTCACGCCCGGCGAGACGGGTCTGCTGGTGCCTGCGCGCGATGCCGGTGCGTTGGCCGATGCCATTGGCCAGCTGGTGGCCGATGGGGAGTTGCGTCGGCGCATGGGGGCGGCGGGGCGGGCGTTGGCCGAGCGGGAGTTCGGGGTGCAGGATGTTTGCCGGCGGCATCTCGAGGTTTATTCGGCGTTGTTGGCTCGATAGGCATTGTTGCGGGGTGTTATGCCTGTCGGTGAGGTCTTGGTTCATGCCTGCCGAGGATGTCTCTGTTGAGGCGTCCCTGCGGGGTACCGGTGGGGTATCGCCGGCCAAGTCCTTCGGCTCGGGCGCGCCACGAGGCGCCCTCGGTCGCCCTGCGGGCGACTGCCCTCAGGCCAACTGGCCGTCGACACCCCACCGGCACCCCGCAGGGACTCACAGTAGTGGCATGCATTGGGCGCTGGCATGCCGTGGCCGGATCATCGATGGCTAGGATGCTACGGTGGCGCTTGCGATATTGCGAGCCTCTGTCTGTCCGGTGGGGCCGGGCCGGCCAGTTGGCCCGAGGGTAGCCCCGCGCAGCGGGGCCGAGGGCGCCTCGTGGCGCGCCCGAGCCGCTGGGACTTGGCCGGCCCGGCCCCACCGGACAGACAGAGGCGTCTTAAGAACGCGATAAGTCCCAAGCGGATGCACTCGCATGCGATCGATCGTTCCGCTGCAACGATCTATGGAACGCGGCGTGACAAGGCAGGAGGCCGCAGCAGGAAATGCGCTGCGCCCGCCTACTTTCCTCGCATCCTGTCGATCAGGCGGCGGTCACGCTTGGTGGGGCGGCCTTCGGAGATGTCTAGGGCGGGTTCGGGTGCCAGGCGGCGCATTTCGGCGGCGCGGGCGCGGGCAGCCTGGCTTTCGGGGGTTTCTTCGTACAGCAGGCGCGCAGCCGGCGCGGGGCCGCGCACGCTGCTGACGGCGCGCACCCGCACCTGGATGGGCGGGTCTTCCTTGCGGACCACGACCAGGTCGCCAGGCGCGACCTCGCGGGCGGGCTTGGCGGGTTGGCCGTTGACCGTGACGCGGCCCTTGCCGATTTCGTCGACGGCCAGGCTGCGCGTTTTGTAGAAGCGCGCGGCCCATAGCCACTTGTCCAGGCGGATGCGGTCGAGGTCGGGCATGGGGAAGCGATCAATCCTGGGCCAGCTGGCGCACCCAGTGGCGGGTGGACTCGTCGCGCCAGCCCGAGGCGCCGGCGTCGGGCGCATCGAGTTCGCGGATGATCTTCTGCGCCAGGGCCTTGCCGAACTCCACGCCCCATTGGTCGAAGGGGTTGATGCCCCACAGCACGCCCTGCGTGAAGACCTTGTGCTCGTACAGCGCCAGCAGCGCACCCAGCGACTGAGGCGTCAGGCGCGGCAGCACGATCAGGGTGGAGGGGCGGCCGCCCGGATGCACGCGGTGGCGTGCCAGCAGGGCGGCGCGCTGGGCGTCGGGCTCGGCACGCTGGGTTTCCTGCAGGGCCTCGTCGTAGGACTTGCCGCTCAGCAGGGCGGCGCGCTGGGCCAGGCAGTTGGCAATCAGCATCTTGTGATGGCGCGGGTGTCCGTGCTCGGGCTGGCGGCACACGATGAAATCGACCGGTGCGCCGGTGGCGTCCTGGTGCAGCCACTGGAAGAAGGTGTGCTGGCCGTCGGTGCCCGTCATGCCCCAGACCACGGGGCCCGTGGGCACGCCCGGCGCGGAGCCGTCGGCCGTGGCGTTCTTGCCCAGCGATTCCATGTCGAGTTGCTGGGCCCACGGCACCAGGTGCGCCAGCCGCGCGTCGTAGGGGGCGATGGCCAGCGCGGCGTAGCCCAGCACGCTGCGATTGGCCACGCCGGCAAGCGCCATCTGCACCGGCGCGTTGTCGGCGACCGGCGCCTGCAGGAAGTGCTGGTCCATGGCTTCGGCGCCGGCCAGCAGGCCGTCGAGCGTGTCACAGCCCAGGGCCAGCGCGATGGGCAGGCCGATGGAGGACCACAACGAATAGCGGCCGCCCACCCAGTCCCAGAAAGGAAAGATCTGTTCGGGTTGCACGCCCATCTTGCGCGCGGCCTCGGGGTTGGCCGTGACGGCGGCCACCTGGCGCATCGGCTCGGCCACGCCGGCCTGCTTCATCCATTCGAGGGCCACGGCGGCATTGGCCAGCGACTCGGCGGTGGTGAAGGACTTGGACGCGACGATGATGAGCGTGCTGTGCGGGTCGAGCTTGGACAACGCCTGCTCCACCTCGTGCGCATCGATGTTGGCGGCGAATTGCACGTTGCGGCGCAATCCGTCGTGGCCCAGCGCGCGCAGGGCCAGGCGCGGGCCCCAGTCGCTGCCGCCGATGCCCAGGTGCAGCACGTGGCGCCAGGCCTGGCGCGCGTCCGCGTCCTGGACGAAGCGGCGCAGCCGCGCACGCTCGCCCAACACGGCCTCGGCCACCGGGGCCGGCGGCTGCGCCGCGCGCAGTGCCGTGTGCCAGGCGGCCCGGTCCTCGGTCCAGTTGATGTGGTCGCCCGCGAACAGGCCCGCGCGCGCCGCCTCGAACCCCTGCTGGGCCAGCAGCGCCGCGCCGGCCTGCTCCAGCGCGGGCGACTGGCGCTGCGCGGTCAGGTCGACCTGCAGGCCGCCGGCATCGAGGATGCGCAGCGTGCCGCCGGGCGCGGCCGCGCGTGCGGCATCGGCGAAGGCGCGCCAGGCGGGGCTGGAAGGAAGGGCGGCGGTCATGGGCGGTCAGAAGGGCAGGCGGGCATGCGGCGCCAGCTTCAGCAACTCGCGCCGGAAGTCGTCCTGGATGCGTGCGAGCGCGGCCTCGTCGTCGGCCTCGAAGCGCAGCACCACGACAGGCGTGGTGTTGGAGGCGCGGGCCAGGCCGAAGCCGTCCGGGTACTCGGCGCGTACGCCGTCGATGGTGACCACGCGCGTGGCGCCGTCGAAGCGGGCCTTGGCCTGCAGCCGGCCCACCAGCGCATGCGGCTGGCCTTCCTCCATCTCGACCTTCAGTTCGGGCGTGGACAGGGCTTGCGGCAACGCTTCGAGTTCCTGCGACGGGTTGGCGCTGCGCGATACGATCTCGAGCAACCGGGCGGCGGTGTAGATGCCGTCGTCGAAGCCGTACCAGCGTTCCTTGAAGAAGATGTGGCCGCTCATCTCGCCGGCCAGCGGCGCTCCGGTCTCGGCCAGCTTGGCCTTGACCAGCGAATGGCCGGTCTGCCACATCAGCGGCTTGCCGCCGGCGGCCTCGACCGCAAGGCCGACGTGGCGGCTGCATTTGACGTCGTAGATGATGGTGGCGCCCGGGCAGCGCTGCAGCACGTCGCGGGCCAGCAGGATGAGCTGCCGGTCGGGCCAGATGATCTGGCCGGACTTGGTGACCACGCCCAGGCGGTCGCCGTCGCCGTCGAAGGCCAGGCCCAGCTCGCAGTCGGTGGCGGCCACGTGGGCGATGAGGTCGTCCAGGTTGTGCGGGTCGGCCGGGTCGGGATGGTGGTTGGGGAAGTTGCCGTCGACCTCGCAATACAGTTCGTCGACCTGGCAGCCCAGCTCGCGCAGCAGGCGCGGCGCCACCGCGCCGGCCACGCCGTTGCCGCAGTCGATGGCGATCTTCATGGGGCGGGCCAGCTTGACGTCGGACACGATGCGGGCCACGTATTCGGGCACCAGGTCCAGCGTGCGCGGCGTGCCGGGCCGGTCGGCCGGGCGGGCCTGCGCCATCTCGTCGCGCAGGCGCTGAACTGCTTCGCCGTACAGCGCCTTGCCCTCCAGCATCATCTTGAAGCCGTTGTACTTGGGCGGGTTGTGGCTGCCGGTGATGGCCACGCCGGTGCCCGTGCCCTGCGTGTAGGCGGCGTAGTAGACCAGCGGAGTGGGCACCTGGCCGATGTCCAGCGCGTTGACCCCGCCGGCGCACAGGCCCTCGACCAGGGCCTGTGCCAGCGAGGGGCTGCTGAGGCGGCCGTCGCGGCCGACCACGATGGCACCGATGCCGGCGGCGCGGGCGCGGGCCGCCAGGGCCAGGCCGAGGCTGCGGGCAAACCCCGGGTCGATGAGGTCGGGGACGGTGCCACGGATGTCATAGGCCTTGAATACGGAAGCAGGGAACTGCGCCGGGTCGCTCACGGATACCTCGTCGGGGAATCGGCCGGCGGTGCCGGCCGCAGTGCGGCTGGCCTAGCGGCCGTTGGACAAGCCCGGATTATCCTCCAATCGAACCGGGCGTGCGCTACGGGTGATTACCGGAAGCTTCAAGGAAAAGAGACGTGCGCGGGCGGCCGAACCCCTACAATAAAGCCCCGATTTTCGTGTCCCGGGGCATGCCCCGAAGCGAGTTGCCCGCCATGACGCTGCTTAGCGAATTGCAATCCCTGCTGGGTTCGGCCCACGTACTCCAGGGCGAGGCCGCCGAGCCCTACGTGCTCGACTGGCGCCGCCGCTACCAGGGCACCGCGCTGGCCGTCGTGCGGCCCGGCACCACCGATGAGGTGGCCGCGGTAGTGCGGGCCTGCCTGCGCCACGGCGCCCCGGTGGTGCCGCAGGGCGGCAACACCGGCCTGTGCGGCGGCGCCACGCCCGACGGCTCCGGGCGCGCGGTGGTGCTGTCCACGGCACGGCTGAACCGTGTGCGCACCATCGATACCGACAACGACACCATCACGGTCGAGGCCGGCTGCGTGCTGCAAGCGGTACAGGCCGCGGCCGAGCAGGCGGGTCGGCTGTTTCCGCTCAGCCTGGCGGCCGAGGGCAGTTGCACCATCGGCGGCAATCTGGCCACCAACGCCGGCGGCACCCAGGTGCTGCGCTACGGCAATGCCCGCGAGCTGACGCTCGGCCTGGAGGTCGTCACCGCCGAAGGCGAGGTCTGGCACGGCCTGCGCGGGCTACGCAAGGACAACACCGGTTACGACCTGCGCGACCTGTACGTCGGCAGCGAGGGCACGCTCGGTATCATCACCGCCGCCACGCTCAAGCTGTTTCCGCGCCCCGTCGCCACCTGCACGGCGCTGCTGGCGCTGGGCGCCATCGACGCCGCCGTCGACCTGCTGTCGCGCGCCCGCGCCGGCTTCGGCGCCTCGCTCACCGGCTTCGAACTCATGGCCGGCGACTGCCTGCAGGCGGTCGTGAAGTTGTTTCCGCAGCAGCGCCTGCCGTTCGAGGGCGAGTCGGCCCAGGCGCCGTGGTTCGCGCTGCTGGAGTTGTCCGACAGCGAGAGCGAAGCGCATGCCCGCACCCGCTTCGAGGCCGTGCTGGGCGCCGCCATCGAAGACGGCGTGGTAACCGACGCCGCCATCGCCGAAAGCCTGGCGCAAAGCCGTGCGCTGTGGCACCTGCGCGAGAGCATCCCGCTGGCCGAGGCCGAGCTGGGCAAGTCGGTCAAGCACGACGTGTCGATCCCCATCTCGGCCATTGCCGGCTTCGTGCACAAGACCAACGCGCTGCTGCAGGAGCGTTTCCCGGGCGTGCGCAACGTGGTGTTCGGCCACCTGGGAGACGGCAATCTGCACTACAACGTGGCGCGCGCGCCTGGGCAATCCGAGGCCGAACTGCTGGCGCTGCAGCCGCATGTGTACGACATCGTCCACGCCAGCGTGCAGGCGCACGCCGGCTCGATCAGCGCCGAGCACGGCGTGGGTCAGCTCAAGCGCGACGAGCTGCCGCGCTACAAAAGCCCGGTGGAGCTGGCGCTGATGAAGCGCATCAAGCAGGCGCTCGATCCGCACGGCCTGCTCAATCCCGGCAAAGTGCTGCAGGCCTGACGGCGCGCCATGGCCGAATCCGCCAACCGCAGCCGCGTCCTGGTTGTCGAGGACGACCTCACCATCGCCGGCAACCTGTACGCCTACCTGGAGGCGCGCGGCTTCGTGCCGGATGCGGCCTACGACGGTCGTTCCGCGCTGGCCATGCTGGCGCGCCAGAGTTTCGACGCCGTGGTGCTGGACATCGGCCTGCCCGGCGGGGTGGACGGCTACGGCGTGCTGCACGGACTGCGCGTCGAGCAGTGCTCGCCCGTGCCGGTGCTGATGCTGACGGCGCGCGATGGCCTGGACGACAAGCTGGCCGGCTTCGCCCACGGCGTGGACGACTACCTGACCAAGCCGTTTGCACTGGCCGAGGTGGAGGCGCGCCTGACGGCGCTCATCCAGCGCGCGCGTGGCGGCGTGGTCAACGCCGTGCGCACTTTCGGGCCGCTGCAGCTGGACGTGCGCACGCGTGTGGTCAGCGTCGGCGGCAAGCCGGTGCACCTGGCACGCAAATCGGTGGCCATCGTCGAGATGCTGATGCGCGATCCCGGCCGGGTCGTGCAGCGCGCCGAGCTCGAAGACGCCCTGTGGGGCGACGAACCGCCCTCGGCCTATGCGCTGCGCAGCCAGATGCACCTGCTGCGGCGTGCGCTGGCGGACGCCGGCTTCGACGGCATCGAGACCGTACACGGCACCGGCTGGCGACTGGTGCAGGGCGATGCCCAGCCATGAGGCGCCGCGCCACGCTGACGCAGCGGGTGGTCTGGGCGCTGACGGGCACGGTGGCGGTGTTCGTGACGGCCCTGGCGCTGCTGTCCTACCTCACTTTCGATCAGATGGAAGACGATCTGGTCAACGACATCCTCACCACCGAGACCCAGCGGCTGGTCGAGCACATCACCGCCGACGATGGTTTCCTGCCGCGTCGCGGCGGGCGCGAATTGGGCGGGGCGATGCGCGCCTGGATCCGTCCCGCACCTGACGACACTGACGAACTACCCGAGCCCCTGCGCGAACTGGACCCCGGCCTGCACCTGATCGAGCCGGGCCTGGACACCTGGCACGTCACCGTTACCGACACGGGCATCGGCCGGCTCTACGTGCTGTATGACGCCACCGACAACGAGGCACGCGTGCGCGACTTCGGCCTGTTCGTGTTGGGCGTGGGCGCCATCTGCATCGTGGCGGCCTATGCGCTGTCGCGCCAGGTGGCCGGCGTGGCGGTGGGCCCGCTCGTGGAGTTGACTCGCCGGCTGAGCACCTGGGCGCCGGATGCGCCGGGGCTGCCCGCCGTCACGCGCGACGACGAGGCCGGCCAGCTGATGGAGGCCTTCAATCGCGTGCAAAGCCAGGTCGAGCGCTACATCGCGCGCGAGCGCGAATTCGCCGCCAACCTCAGCCACGAGGTGCGCACGCCGCTGTCCGTGATCCGCACCGACAGCGAAATGATGCTGCTCGATGGCCACCTGGCCGACGGAGCGCGCACCCGCCTGAACCGCATCGTGGAAAACGTCGATGTGGTGACGTCCACGCTGGCCAGCGCGCGGGCGCTGGCAACCGAGCGTCCCGGCCGCGCCGAGCCTGTCTACCTGGCGGCCTGCATGGACGACGCATGGCGGGGCATGGAAGACATGGCGGCCGCGGCCGGCGTGTCGCTGCGCAACGACATTCCGCCGGACGCCGTGCACGCCGCGGACCGCTATGCGCTGCTGATCGTGTTGCGCAACCTGGTGCGCAACGCCATCGAGCACGCGGCCCCGGCCACGCTGTGGGCCTCGCTGGCCGCCGATGGCGCGCTCGCGCTGCGCGACGACGGACGCGGCATTCCCGCGGCCGAGCTGCCGTTGGTGTTCCAGCGCTACTACAGCGGCCGCCTGCGCGATTCGGCCGGGCCGGCGGCGTCCGACGATATTCCCAGCGGCCTGGGCCTGGCCATCGCCAAGCGCGTCTGCGACATGCAGGGCTGGACGCTGCAGGTGGCCTCGGCCGTGCAGGGGCCGGGCCGCGGTACCTGCTTTACGCTGCATTTCGGGTGATCGGCGCGGGCATGGCGCGATCTGTCTCCCTGGCCTGCCGGCCCGCCCCTCGGGGCCCGGATGCCCGGCGGTGTCGGGTTGCCCGAACGCGTGTCAGCAGCCCCAAGGGTGTGCACATACGTCGTCGTACAACTGCCGCGCAGTATAATCCCGTAAAACATTCCAGCGCCTAGCGCCGCGCCCCACGGGATATCCCTCGATGAGCCCAGCCTCCCTTTCCGCCGCTCCGCGGCGCCCGCGCAACCTGGCCCAGGGGCTGGTCGAGGACTTTGCCGACCGCATCCGCGGCGGCCAGATCGCGCCGGGCCAGAAGCTGCCCACCGAAAGCGAGATCATGCGCCAGTTCGGCGTCAGCCGCACCGTGGTGCGCGAAGCCATCTCGCGGCTGCAGGCCAGCGGCCTGGTCGAGACGCACCATGGTGTGGGCACCTACGCACTGGAGCCCAGCGGCGGCACCGACTTCCGCGTCGACCCGGCCGACATCGCCACCGTGCGCGACGTGCTGGTCCTGCTGGAATTGCGCATCTGCCTGGAAAGCGAGGCGGCGGGGCTGGCCGCGCAGCGCCGCACCGCAGAGCAGCTCGCCGAGATGCGCCGTGCCCTGGACGAGTTCCGCGCCGGTCTGCAGTCCGGCGCCGACACCGTCACGCCCGATTTCCGCTTCCATCTGCTGGTGGCACAGGCTACCGACAATCGCTACTTCGCCGACCTGATGTCGCACCTGGGTTCGGCCATCATCCCGCGCACGCGCATCAACTCGGCGCGTCTGGCGCAGGAGAACCGCGAGCAGTACCTGGCCCGCGTCAACCTCGAGCACGAAGACATCTACGAAGCCATTCGCCGGCAGGACCCCGACGCCGCGCGCGCCGCGATGCGCACCCATCTCAGCAACAGCCGCGAACGGCTGCGCCGCGCCGGCGACCGCTGAAACGACGCCGCCGGCTGGCTTGCTGGCGTGGCGCCATAGAAGTACGATGTCATACAATATGATTGCCGCGATATCCGTACGCCCATGGCGCGCGGCGTCGCGGATGCCCGCCAACGGAGAATCCCCGCATGTATTTCGACCACGCCGAACTCAAGCACCGCCTGGGCAATGGCCTGTTGTCCTTTCCCGTTACCGACTTCCAGGCGGACGGCACCTTCGACGAAGCGGGCTACCGTGCCCGCCTGGAATGGCTGACGCCGTTCGGCGCGTCGGTGCTGTTCGCGGCCGGGGGAACCGGCGAATTCTTCTCGCTGGAGCTGGGGGAATACGCCGACGTGGTGCGCAGCGCCTCGGACGTCTGCCGCACGGATACCCCCATCATCGCCGGCGTGGGGCAGGGCACGCGTGCCGCCATCGCCTACGCCCGCGCGGCCGAGGCCGCCGGCGCCAGCGGCCTGCTGCTGATGCCGCACTATCTCACCGAGGCCAGCCAGGACGGCATTGCAGCCCATATCGAGGCCGTGTGCTGTGCCACCCGGCTGGGCGTGGTGGTCTACAACCGTGCGCAATCGCAGGTCAACGCCGACACGCTGCAACGCCTGGCCGAGCGCTGCCCCAATCTCATCGGCTTCAAGGATGGCGTGGGCAACATCGAGCTGATGATGAGCATTCACCACCGTCTGGGCGACCGCCTGGTCTACCTGGGCGGCCTGCCCACCGCCGAGGTCTTTGCGCCGGCCTACTTGGCCATGGGGGTCAACACGTATTCCTCGGCCGTCTTCAATTTCATCCCCGAGACGGCGCTGCGCTTCTATCGCGCGGTGCGCGGCGGCGACACCGCCACGGTCGCCGACCTGCTGCGCCGCTTCTACCTGCCGCTGATCGCGCTGCGCAACCGCAAGGCCGGCTACGCCGTCAGCATGATCAAGGCGGGCGCCACGCTGGTGGGCCGGTCGGCGGGCCCGGTGCGCACGCCGCTTACCGAGCTGGAGCCGGGCGAGGTGGAGCAGCTTGCCGATCTGATCTGGTCTGTTGAACCCGGAGCACTGGCGCGCTGACACGCTGACGCGAAATGTAACGATCGAATCCCTACCCGAGGCCCGCGTTTGCGCCGGATTTGACGAAAATTCGACGCCCCGCCCCGTAGGCTCCTGCCCTTTGCGCTTCGAAGGGCGGGACGTATGTTTCATGGTACCGAACGGGTAGCCGCCATCGGCCGCCCACAGGGGCGAACCGCATGCGCCGCCTGAGCCTGCGTTTCGTCCTCGCCGTCCTGGTCCTGCTTACCCTCAGCCGCCTGGGGCTTGCGGCCTGGACCTGGGAGCGGGTGCAGGCGGTCGGCGGCCTGGCGCCGCTGATGCTGGGCGGCCTGCGCATCGACATCGTGCTCATCGGCATGGCGGTGGGGCTGCCCGCCATCCTGTCACCCTGGTTCGGCCATCGGCCGCTGGGCGCGCGCCTGGCGGCCTGGTGGTTCCGCGTGTGGTGGATGCTGATCGTGCTGCTGGAGGTCTCCACCCCGCAGTTCATCGCCGAGTACGACACCCGCCCCAACCGGCTCTACTTCGAGTATCTCGTCAATCCGCGCGAGGTCTTCTCCATGCTGTGGGAAGGCTACAAGGGTGTGCTGGCCGCTGCACTCATCGTGCTGGTCCTGGCCGCCTGGCTGTCGAAGCGGCTGTTTCCCGCCGGCCTGCAGGACGCGCCGCTGAAGTGGTGGAAGCGGCCCGTGATGTCCGCGGTGCTGTTGGCGCTGGTGGTGCTGGGCATACGCGGCACGCTGCAGCATCGGCCGATCAATCCGTCCACCGTGGCCTACAGTAGCGATGCGATGGTGAACACGCTGGCGCTGAACTCGCTGTACAGCGCGTTCGATGCCGCCTATCGCCTGCGCGACGAACGTTCGTCGGCAGCGCTCTACCCCGAGATGGCCGACGACGAAGTCAACCGCATCGTGCGCGCCACGGCGGGGCTGTCCGATCCGCCGCTGGATCCCCGCTACCCCAGCCTGCACCACCAGCAGGCCAGCGTGCGGCGCGACAAACCGCTGAACCTGGTCATCATCCTGCAGGAAAGCCTGGGCGCGCAGTACGTGGGCAGCCTGGGCGGGCGGGGCCTCACCCCCAATCTCGATGCGCTTGCCAAGCAGGGGTGGATGTTCAACCGGGCCTACGCCACCGGCACGCGCTCGGTGCGCGGCCTGGAGGCGGTGACGGCGGGTTTCCTGCCCACGGTGGCAGAGGCGGTGCTGAAGTTGCCACGCTCGCAGACGGGTTTCTTCACGCTGGCCGAACTGCTGGGCCGGCACGGCTACCACTCGCGCTTCATCTACGGCGGCGAGGCGCATTTCGACAACATGCGCGGCTTCTTCCTGGGCAACGGCTTCAACGAGGTGGTGGACCGGGCCTCGTTCGCCAATCCCGCCTTCGTGGGCTCGTGGGGCGCCTCGGACGAGGACATGTTCAAGGAGCTGGACAAGCGTCTGCGCGCCGATGGCGACAAGCCCAATTTCACGCTGGCGTTCTCGGTCAGCAACCATTCGCCGTGGGAGTATCCGGCCGGGCGCATCCAGCCGGTGGGTGATCCCGCCACGGTGGAGAACACGGTGCGCTACGCCGACTGGGCCATCGGCGACTTCTTCGCCAAGGCCCGCAAGGCGCCGTACTGGGACAACACGGTGTTCCTGGTCATCGCCGACCACGACGCCCGCACCTGGGGCGCCAGCCTGGTGCCGGTGCGGCATTTCCAGATCCCGGCGCTGATCCTGGGCGGCTCGGTTGCGCCGCGCAGCGACGATCGCATCGTCAGCCAGATCGACATGGCGCCGACGCTGCTGTCGCTGATCGGCCTGGACAACACCAACCCCATGGTGGGCGCGGACCTGACGCAGCGCGACCCCAACCGCGCCATCATGCAGTTCGGCGACAACTACGGCTACCTGAAGGGCAACGAACTGATCGTGATCGAGCCGCACAAGCCGCCGCGCCAGTACCGCTACACGCGGCGGCCCTACGACCAGGAAGACGGCATGGAGCCGGATGCGTCGGTGGACGAGGCGCTCAGTCGCGAGGCGCTGGCCTATGCCCTGTGGCCCAGCTGGGCATACCGCGAGGAACGCTACAAACTGCCCCCGGGCATGAAGTAGAAACAGGGCGCCGGGGACCCGAGGGCCCCGGCGCGGCGATCGGTCAGCCCTTGCGGCCGGCCAGGAAACCGATCATCTCGGGCACGGCAGATTGCGCCATGCCGGCCTCGCTGGCCGCTTCGTAGGTGCGGCGCACGGCGTCGGCCGTGGCGTGCGGCACGCCGGTGTCCTGCGCCATGGCGGTGTAGTAGCCCATGTCCTTCAGCGCGTTGGAGATCGAGAAGCGGAAGCCCGAGGCGTCCTGCGACTCGATGTACGGCCGCAGCCGGCCCAGCACCACGCCGTCGCCGCCGCCCTTGGCGAGGATCTCGATCAACACCTGCGGATCGACCTGCGCGCGCTCGGCGCACGCGGCCGCCTCGGCCAGCACCGCGGAGAAGCCCAGCGACACGAAGTTGTGCAGCAGCTTCAGACGGTGGCCCGAGCCGGTGGGGCCGGCGTACACGATGTTTTCGGCGTAGCACTGCAAGAGCGGCTTGCAGCGCTCGAACAGCGCACGGTCGCCGCCCACGATCAGGTTCAGGCGCCCCTCGGCGGCTTCCTTCGGGGTGCGCGTCATGGGCGCATCGAGAAACAGCCCGCCGGCCTTCTGCACGGCTTCGGCCGCCTTCAGCGTGGACGACGGGATGGCGGTGGAGCAGTCGATGACGATGGTGCCCGGCGCGATGCCGGCCAGCACGCCGTCGGGGCGGAACAGCACGTCCTCGACCTGTGGGGTGCCCGTCACGCACAGGATGACCACTTCGCACTGGCGGGCGATGTCGGCCGCGCTGGCGCTGCGTGTCGCACCCGCCTGCACCAGGTCGTCGACGGGCTGGTTGCCCGGATGGTCGAGCAGCGTCAGCGGGTAGCCGTGCTTGACGATGTTGCTGGCGATGCCGTGGCCCATCAGGCCCACGCCGATGATGCCGATCTTGGTCTTGGCGGTCATTGTCTATGCCTCGTTGCGTAGGAGTGCGGGTGTCAGCCGAGCGGGCCCTTCAGGCCGCCCGCGCAGATGTACTTGATTTCGATGTAGTCGTCGATGCCGTACTTCGAGCCTTCGCGGCCCACGCCCGACTCCTTGATGCCGCCGAAGGGCGCCAGCTCGGTCGAGATGATGCCCTCGTTGAGCCCCACGATGCCGCACTCCAGCGCCTCGGAAACGCGCCAGGCGCGTGCGTAGTCCGTAGTGTAGAAATACGCGGCCAGGCCGAACGGCGTGTCGTTGGCCATGGCGACGGCCTCCTCGTCGGTGCTGAAGCGGATCAGCGGGGCGACCGGGCCGAAGGTTTCTTCGTTCATCAGCTTGGACCGCGGCGACACGTCCGTCAGGATGGTGGGCTGGAAGAACAGCCCGCCCAGCTTGTGCGCCTGCCCGCCGGTCAGCACCTGTGCGCCGAGCGACAGCGCGTCCTCGATGTGCTCCTTCACCTTGTCGACCGCGGCCCCGTCGATCAGCGGGCCCAGGTCCACGCCGTCCTGCAGGCCGTCGCCCATCTTCTGGGCTTCCACGGCCACCTTCAGCTTGGCGGCGAAGGTATCGTAGATGGAGTCGTGCACGAAGATGCGGTTGGCGCAAACGCAGGTCTGGCCCACGTTGCGGAACTTCGAGGCCATCACCCCGGCCACCGCGGCATCCAGGTCGGCGTCGCCGAAGATGATGAAGGGCGCATTGCCGCCCAGCTCCATCGACACCTTCTTGACCGTGCCGGCGCACTGCTCCATCAGCAGCTTGCCCACCTCGGTAGACCCGGTGAACGACAGCTTGCGCACGGTGGGGCTGGAGGTCAGTTCGCCGCCCACCACGCCCGACGAGCCGGTGACGACGTTGAGCACGCCCGGCGGGATGCCGGCCTCGATCGCCAGCTCGGCCAGCGCCAGCGCCGAGTAGGGCGTGGCGGTGGCGGGCTTGATGACGATGGTGCAGCCCGCGGCCAGCGCCGCGCCGGCCTTGCGGGTGATCATCGCATTGGGGAAGTTCCACGGCGTGATGGCCGCCACCACGCCCACCGGTTGCTTGATGACCACGATGCGCCGGTCGTTGGACGCGGCCGGGATCACGTCGCCGTACACGCGCTTGGCCTCTTCGGCGAACCACTCCAGGAAGGACGAGCCGTAGGCGATCTCGCCGCGCGACTCCTTCAGCGGCTTGCCCTGTTCGCACGTGAGAATGGTGGCGAGGTCCTCCTGGTGCTCCATGCACAGGTCGAACCAGCGGCGGATGAGGCGCGAGCGCTCCTTGGCGCTCTTGGCGCGCCAGGCGGGTAGCGCGCGGTCGGCGGCGGCGATCGCGTCACGCACGTCCTGAGCGGTCAGCTTGGGCACCGTGCCGATGGTGTCGCCGTTGGCAGGGTTGGTCACCGGGATGGTCTGGCCGTCGGCCGAGTCGACCCAGCGGCCGTCGATGTGGCACTGCTGGCGCAGCAGGGAAGGGCGTTGCAGTTTCATGGCGGGTTCCGGAAAGAGGTCGGGAAAGGGATCGCGAAATGCTCAGCAGAGCTGGTTGGCGGGCGTTTCGTTGCGCGCCATCGCCTCCAGGCCGCGGATCAGCAGCCAGCCCATGGCGTCGCGCGTCTCGTGGGTGGCGCTGCCGATGTGCGGGGTGAGGAACACGTTGGGCAGTGTGCGGTAGCGCGGATCGATCTGTGGCTCGTTGGCGAAGACGTCCAGGCCGGCGGCGTACACGCGTCCGGACTGCAAGGCCTCGATCAGCGCGTCGTCCTCGACCAGGTCTCCGCGCGAGATGTTCACCACGACGGCCTCGGCCGGCAGTTGGGCGATGCGCTCGCGGTTCAGGAAGCCCTTGAGGGCCGCCACGGCCGGCGCGGCCAGCACCAGGATGTCGCTGGCGGCCAGCAGGGCCTCGGCTTGCGCGTGGTAGATGGCGCCGGCTTCCAGTTCGGCGGACAGCCGGTTGCGGTTGTGATAGTGGATTTCCAGGCCGAAGCCGTGCGCGCGCGCGGCGATGGCGCGGCCGATGCGGCCCATGCCCAGGATGCCCAGGCGCCGGCCGACCAGGCCCTTGCCCAGCAGCTGCGTGGGCGCCCAGCCCGGCCACTGGTCGGCGCGCACCATGTGATCGGCCTCGTAGCCGCGCCGGCAGGCGTTGAGCACCAGCATCAGCGCGATTTCGGCGCAGGCGTCGCTGAGCACGTCGGGTGTGTGCAGCACATGGATGCCGGCGGCGCGGGCCGCCTCCATGTCGATGTGGTTGAAGCCCACCGACAGCGTGGCGATGCAGCGCAGATGCGGCTGCAGCCGTGCGATGACGTTGGCGTCGATGGTTTCGGTGGCGGTGACGAACAGCACCTCGGCGCCGGCGGCCAGCTCGGCGATGCGCGCGGAGGGCAGGATGGAGTCGTCTTCGTTGACCGCGAGGTGGTATCGCCGGTGCAGTTCGGCTTCGACCGGCGGGGTGAAGCGCCGGCACAGGAACGCGCGGGCAGGGGAGGGCATGGGCTTGTCTCGGAGTATTGTGGATGGGTGCGGGCCTGTTGCCGACCCGTCGAAGTTGTATTACAAATTCATCATACCAATTTGTCAAGCCGAGGGCCGCCGGTGCTATGATGCCGGCCACCCCACAGGGCCGAATCCATGACCCAAGCCACTTTCCGGCGCGCCAGGGCAGCCGTCGCGGCCGAGCCCACGCTGGCCGACCGCATCACGCAGCT
>Ga0182743_1001386_pt1 | contig 23808 bp, 22 predicted proteins | sample eDN3rd30CKraftOP_FD_128522 | JGI IMG/M metagenome (GOLD analysis project Ga0182743, IMG submission 128522) | Enriched Organic Plus compost microbial communities from Emeryville, California, USA - eDNA 3rd pass 30_C Kraft OP (version 2) (version 2) ... | reverse complement strand
CGCGCGGTGTCGCAGATGGACGAGGTGACGCAGCAGAACGCGGCGCTGGTGGAAGAGGCGGCCGCGGCGGCGGGCTCGCTGCAAGAGCAGGCGCAGCAGCTGGCCGAGGCGGTGGCGGTGTTCAAGATCAACGCCGGCGAAGTCATCGAAGTGCCGGCGCGCCAGCTCGACGGCGCTCGCGCGGCGCGCGAGGCGTTGCGTCAGCCCGGGCATGAGCATGATCCGGCCGCGCCGGGCGCGCTCGCTTTGCAATAGTAGTCTGCCGTGGCAAACCCGGGCGCCAGCGCATCGTTTCCCGCCGAGCGGCAGTTCGAGTTCCGCGAGGCCGACTTTGCGCGCGTGCGCCGCATGATTCATGCGCGGGCCGGTATTTCGCTGGGCGAGCACAAGCGCGAGATGGTGTACAGCCGGTTGACCCGCCGCCTGCGGGCGCTGGGCCGACAGGATTTCACCGGCTACCTGGATCACCTGGAAAGCCAGCCCGCGGCGCCCGAATGGGAAGACTTCGTCAACGCGCTCACCACCAACCTGACCGCGTTTTTTCGCGAGGCGCATCATTTTCCGATTCTGGCCGAGCTGGCCCGCAGCCGGCCCGGCCCCGTGTCGGTCTGGTGTTGCGCGGCGTCCAGCGGCGAGGAGCCTTATTCGATTGCTATGACGCTGGTCGAGACGCTGGGCGCGCGAGCCGCGTCGGCCACAGTGCTGGCAACCGACATCGATACCCAGGTGCTGGACCGGGCGCGCGCCGGCATATATGCCGAGGAGCGGGTGGCCCGCATGGATCCGGCGCGGTTGAAGCGCTTTTTCTTGCGCGGACGCGGCGCCAATGCCGGACAGGTGCGGGTGCGGCCCGAACTGGCCGCCATGGTGCGTTTTGAGACCGTGAATCTGCTGGCGCCTACCTGGCCGATAGCCGAGCAGTTCGACGCGATCTTTTGCCGCAACGTCATGATTTATTTCGATAAACCGACTCAGGCAGGCATCTTGAAGCGCTTCGTGCCGCTTTTGAAGGCGGGCGGCCTGCTGTTTGCCGGTCATTCCGAGAATTTCACGTACATCAGCCGCGAGTTCCGCCTGCGCGGACAGACGGTGTACGAATGCGTGGGTCCGCAGCCCGGACGTTGAAGCGATGATGAAGAAGATACGCGTTCTGTGCGTGGACGATTCGGCCCTGGTCCGCGGCCTGATGACCGAGATCATCAACAGCCACGACGACATGGAGGTGGTGGCGGTCGCGCCCGACCCGTTGGTGGCGCGCGAATTGATCAAGCAGCACAACCCCGACGTGCTGACGCTGGATGTGGAAATGCCCCGCATGGACGGGTTGGATTTCCTCGAGAAGCTGATGCGGCTGCGGCCCATGCCCGTGGTGATGGTGTCGTCGCTGACCGAGCGCGGCGGCGAGACCACGCTGCGCGCCCTCGAGCTGGGCGCCATCGATTTCGTGACCAAGCCGAAGCTGGGCATCCGCCATGGCATGCTGGAGTATTCTGAGCTGATCGCCGACAAGATCCGCGCCGCCGCGCGGGCGCGGTTGCGCGTGCCGGCAGCCAGTTCGCAGGCGGCGCCGCCCGCGCGCCTGCGCAGCCCGTTTGCCAGCTCGGAAAAGCTGGTGATAGTGGGGGCGTCGACGGGCGGTACCGAGGCCATCCGTGAAGTCTTGCGGCCGCTGCCGCCGGATAGCCCGGCGGTGCTGATTACCCAGCACATGCCGGCTGGGTTCACGCGTTCGTTCGCCCAGCGCCTGGATGCCCTGTGCGCCGTCACGGTGCGCGAGGCCACGCACGGCGAGCGGGTGCTGCCGGGCCATGTTTATCTGGCGCCTGGGGGCGATACGCACATGAAGCTGGGGCGCAGCGGCGCCAACTACGTGATCGAACTGGAGGCCAGCGAGCCGGTCAACCGCCATCGTCCGTCGGTGGATGTGCTGTTCCATTCGGCGGCCAGCGCGGCCGGAGCCAACGCCATCGGCGTGATCCTGACTGGCATGGGCAAGGATGGCGCGGCCGGCATGCTGGCCATGCGGCAAGCCGGCGCGCACACACTGGCGCAGGACGAGGCCAGCTGCGTGGTGTTCGGCATGCCGCGCGAGGCCATCGCGCTGGGCGGGGCGGCCGAGGTGGTGGCGCTGGACGCCATGAGCGAACGCATCCTGACGCGCCTGGGCGACCGCGCGAACCGGGTCTGACGGCGCCGCGCCGACGGTGGGCAGCCAAGATTATTTTCTGGAGTTGAAATGATAGACAAGGGTATGAAGATTCTGGTGGTGGATGATTTCCCCACGATGCGGCGCATTATCCGCAATCTGCTCAAAGAGCTGGGTTTCGAGAATGTGGATGAGGCCGAAGACGGCGCTATCGGGCTGGAAAAACTGCGCAACGGCAGCTTTCAGTTTGTGGTGTCCGACTGGAACATGCCCAATCTCGATGGCCTGGAAATGCTCAAGCAGATCCGCGCCGACGGCGCACTTAAGTCGCTGCCAGTGTTGATGGTGACGGCCGAAGCCAAGAAAGAGAACATCGTTGCCGCGGCCCAGGCCGGCGCTAACGGTTATGTGGTCAAGCCCTTCACGGCGGCGACGCTGGAAGAAAAGCTGACCAAGATATTCGAGAAACTCGCGGGCTGAGGTGCGGAATGAGCGCAATGGATACTGGCAATGATGGCGATCCGTCCGATCTGATTCACCGTATCGCCTCGCTGACGCGCATGCTGCGCGACAGCATGCGCGAGCTGGGTCTGGACCAGGCCATCAAGGATGCCGCGCAGGCCATCCCCGATGCCCGCGACCGCCTGCGCTATGTGGCGCAGATGACTGAACAGGCCGCCAACCGCGTGCTCAACGCTACCGAGGCGGCGGGGCCGCTGCAGGACCGCATGGCCCGTTCGGCGCAGGCGCTGGACGCGCGCTGGCAGCAATGGTTCGACCAGCCGCTGGAACTGCCCCAGGCGCGCGAACTGGTGAAGGACACCCGGGCGTTCCTGGCCGACGTGCCGGCGCAGACGCAGCAGACCCAGAGCCAGCTGATGGAAATTGTGATGGCGCAGGATTTCCAGGACCTGACCGGCCAGGTGATCATGCGCATGATGGACGTGGTTGGCGCCATCGAGCGCGAGCTGCTGCAAGTGCTCCTGGACAACGTGCCGCAAGAGCGCCGCGACGAGGCGCAGAGCCTCTTGAACGGGCCGCAAGTCAGCCCGGCAGGCAAGGCCGACGTGGTAACCAGCCAGGACCAGGTCGACGACCTGCTGGCCAGCCTGGGGTTCTGAAAGCGCATTGACAGGGCCGCGGCGGCCCCGCCACGACGCTCGCCGAAGGCGCCGGGCAAGACAAGGAGACAGGCATGGCGCATTCTTCATTGCGTTGGGGCGGCCTCTGGCGCCTGGTGCGGCGGCTCGACCGGGGCCAGGCGACGCTGGCTGACCGCGCCTGGTCGGCCAGCCCGCTGGCGCGGCCGCTGCATCGTTTCCTGGCGCGCATGCGCGGCCACGTGGTTGCGGTGCGGCAGGCCAGCATCCAGATTGCCCTGAATGCCGCTCGCACCCAGTACCAGGCCAGCCAATGCGCGAGCCTGGCGCGCGAACAGGCCGCCGCAGCCGAGGCGCTGGCCGGCAGCGGCTCGCAGATCGAGCAGTTGTCGGATGCGGCGTCGGCGCACATGCGCGAGATTGCCCAGGTGTCGGCGCGCAATCTCGATGCCGCGCGGGCCGCGCTGCTGGCGCTGGCCGACGTGATGGGCCGCATGGAGCGGATGACGGCCGAGATGGCGGGGCTGGCGGGCGTGGTCGATCAACTGACCCAGCGCGCCCACTCGGTGGCCGACATCAGCCGACTGATCAAGGACGTGTCGCTGCAGACTCAGTTGCTGGCGCTCAATGCCGGTGTCGAAGCCGCGCGCGCGGGCGACGCAGGCCGCGGCTTTGCCGTGGTGGCCACCGAAGTCGGCCGGCTGGCCGAGCGGGTCAACGCCGCGACGGGCGAGATCGGCACGCACACCGGCGAAATGCTGGACCTGGTCGACGCTACCCAGCGCCAGGCGGGGACGCTGCGCGAAGACATCGAAGCCTCCGGCGGCCAGCTGGACCGTACCCGCGACGAGTTCGCGCGTTTTGTGCGCGACTTCGACGGCATGAATGGCCAGGTCGCGCAAGTGCTGAGCGCGGTGGACGAGGTAGACGCCACCAATCACGACATGAATGCCCGCATAGGCCACGTGGCCGCGCTGAGCGCCGACGTGCTGGGCCGCGCCACCGCCATGTCGGAGCAGGTCGACCGTATCCGGGCGCAGACCGAGAGCGTGCAGGAGGTGCTGGCCGGCATGCGCACCGGGGGGACGGCGTTCGATCATCTGTCGGCTATGCTGGCGGCGTTCCGCGATGCCGCGCAGCGCCTGCTGCAGGAGGCGGCCGCCCGGGGCGTCGATGTGTTCGACCGGCAATACCAGCGCATTCCCGATAGCGACCCGCCGCGCTACCACACCCGTTACGATCGGGCCATAGAGCAGCCGCTGACCCGCTTGCTGGACGAAGTGCTGGATTCGGTGGCGGGCGGCAGCTACACCATCGTGGTCGATGCGGCGGGCTATGCCCCGGCCCACAACAGCCGTTATTCGCATGCCCCCAGCGGCGACCGCACTGCCGATGTTGCCCGGGTGCGGCACAAGCGGATCTTCAATGACCCGGTGGGCGCGCGCCTGGCTGCCAATACCGCGGGGCAGCTGTTCCAGACTTATTCACGCGATACCGGGGAGATCGTCAACGATGTATCGCTGCCGCTGTTCCTGGACGGCGTGCACTGGGGCGCTGTGCGCATCGGCCTGGACTACGCGCGTTTCGAGGCGCAGTTCCAGGGCGCCGGGCCGCGCCCGGGCGAATAGCGCCGCTTTCCTGCTGCTTCTTGGGTGATCGCCGGCGGCCGGGGCCTCCTAGAATCTCGGCGAGCCGCCCTGTTTGCGCATGGCAGGGGCGGCGGACAATACCGCGAGCATGGCCGACGAAAGCGATCTGGAGAAAACCGAAGCCGCCTCTCCCAGGCGCCTGGAAAAGGCGCGCGAGGAGGGGCAGATCGCGCGTTCGCGCGAACTGGGCACGTTCCTGCTGCTGGCGGCCGGCGTGGGCGGATTGTGGCTGAGCGGTTCGATGCTGTACCGCGGCCTGACCGGGGTGCTGCGCAATGGCCTGGGCTTTGACGCGCGGATCGGGCGCGACCCCGGCATCATGGTGGCCCAGGCGGTCGACGGCGCGGGCCAGGCGCTGCTGCTGGTGCTGCCCATTTTCGGCGTGCTGATGGTGGTGGCCGTGCTAGCCAGCGTGGTGCTGGGCGGCTTGGTCTTTTCCGCCAAGCCGCTGCAGCCGGATTTTGCCAAGCTGAGCCTGTTTTCGGGCCTCAAGCGCATGGTGTCGGCGCAGACCGTGGTGGAACTGCTGAAAGCCGTGGCCAAGGCGCTGCTGGTGGGCGGCGTGGCCGTGGCCGTGATCGGCGGGCATCGCGACGAGATGCTGGCGCTGATGCACGCCGCGCCCACCGAGGCGCTGGTAAAGGCCTTGACGCTGGTGGCGCTGTGCGCCGCCCTGATCGTGGCCTCGCTGGGCATCATCGTGCTGCTGGACGTGCCGTGGCAGATATGGAGCCACCTGAAGAAGCTGCGCATGTCGAAGGAGGACGTGCGCCAGGAACACAAAGAAAGCGAGGGCGACCCCCACATCAAGGCGCGCATCCGGCAGCAGCAGCGGGCCATGGCCCGGCGCCGCATGATGAGCGAGGTGCCGCGCGCCGATGTCGTGGTCACCAATCCCACCCATTACGCCGTGGCGCTGCGCTATGCCGAGGGGCAAGCGGCGCCGCGCGTGGTGGCCAAGGGCACGGGCCTGGTGGCCGGCCGCATCCGCGAACTGGCCGCGGGGCACCGCGTGCCTCTTTTGCAGGCCCCGCCGCTGGCGCGTGCCCTGTACCAGCACGTCGAGCTGGGCCAGGAGATCCCGGCGGCGTTGTACACCGCGGTAGCCGAAGTGCTGGCCTGGGTGTTCCAGCTGCGCAGCTGGCGCGCCGAGTGGGGCGCCGAGCCGCCCGCGCCAACCGGCCTGGCGGTGCCCGCCGAGCTAGACCCCCTTGCCAAGGCCCAGTAACCACGATGGCCCCAGAGATTTCCTACGCATGAGCCAATTGCTTTCCGCTTTGAAAAACCACGGCGCGGCCAACGCCCGCATGCTGGCTGGCCCGGTACTGATCGTGCTGGTGCTGGGCATGATGGTGCTGCCGCTGCCCACGTTCCTGCTGGATCTGCTGTTCACCTTCAATATCGCGCTGTCGGTGATGATTCTGCTGGTGGCGATGTTCACCCGCAAGCCGCTGGATTTCGCCGCATTTCCGGCCGTGTTGCTGTTCGCGACGCTGTTGCGCCTGTCGCTGAACGTGGCCTCGACCCGCGTGGTGCTGCTGCACGGCCACACGGGACCGGACGCCGCCGGCAAGGTGATCGAGGCGTTCGGACATTTTCTGGTGGGCGGGAATTTCGCGGTGGGGATCATCTTGTTCGTGATCCTGACCATCATCAACTTCATCGTTATCACCAAGGGCGCTGGGCGTATCGCCGAGGTGGGCGCCCGCTTCACGCTGGACGCCATGCCCGGCAAGCAGATGGCCATCGACGCCGACCTGAACGCCGGGCTGATCGGCGAAGACGAGGCGCGCCGGCGGCGCGGCGAAGTGTCGCAGGAAGCGGATTTCTTCGGCTCGATGGACGGCGCCAGCAAGTTCGTGCGGGGCGATGCGATCGCCGGGCTGTTGATCATGGCGATCAACGTCATGGGCGGCCTGATTGTCGGCATGGCGCAGCACGACATGAGCATTGGCGACGCGTCGCGGGTGTACACGTTGCTGACCATCGGCGATGGCCTGGTGGCGCAGATTCCCGCGCTGGTGATTTCCACCGCGGCTGGCGTGGTGGTGTCCCGCGTGTCGACCGACCAGGACGTGGGCCAGCAGATGCTGGCGCAACTGTTCTCGAACCCCAGCGTGTTGTACCTGACCGCGGGCATTATCGGCATCATGGGCCTGATTCCCAATATGCCGCATGTGGCGTTCCTGACGCTGGCCGTCATTCTGGCCGGCACCGGCTGGGCGCTGCAGCAGCGCGCGCGCGCGGCCCGCCAGGCCGCGGCCGGCCAGCCATCGCAAGCGGCCGCCCAGGCCCAGGCGGCCGCCGCCGAGGCCAGCTGGGACGACGTTTCCATGGTGGACCCGCTGGGCCTGGAGGTGGGCTATCGCCTGATTCCGCTGGTGGACCATGCCCAGAATGGCGAGCTGTTGCACCGCATCCGCAGCTTGCGCAAGAAGTTCGCCCAGGACGTGGGCTTCCTGCCGCCCGTGGTGCATATACGCGACAACCTGGAACTCAAGCCCAACGACTACCGCATCCTCTTGTCCGGGGTCGAGATCGGCCGTGGCATGGCGATGCCGAACCAATGGCTGGCGATCGACCCGGGCGGCGTCACGGCCGCAATCAAGGGCACGGCGACCACCGACCCGGCCTTCGGCCTGCCGGCGCTGTGGATCGACAGCGCCCAGCGCGACACGGCCCAGGCGGCCGGCTATACCGTGGTGGACGCCGGCACGGTAGTGGCCACACACCTGAACCATATGATGCACCGCCATGGCGCAAGCCTGCTGGGCCGCCAGGAAACCCAGCAGCTGCTGGACCGCATCGGTGCCGAGGCCCCCAAGCTGGTCGAGGACCTGGTGCCCAAGACCCTGTCTCTGACCACGCTGCAGAAGGTGCTGCAGGGCCTGCTGGCAGAAGAGGTGCCCATACGCGACATGCGCTCCATCGTGGACACTCTGGCCGAACACGCGCCGCGCCTGGCCGCGCAGGCCGCGGCCACCGGGGGCCAGGCCGACGTGCCGGAGCTGATCGCACTGACGCGCCGCGCGCTGGGCCGCGCCATTACGCAGCAATGGTTCCCCGGCGACGGCGAACTGCAGGTGATCGGTCTGGACGTGAAGCTCGAGCGCGTGCTGACCCAGGCCTTGACCACCAGCGGCGGCCTCGAGCCCGGCCTGGCCGATACGTTGCTGCGCGAGGCGCAGGCGAGCGTGGCCCGGCAAGAGGCGCAGGGCCAGGCGCCGGTGCTGGTGGTGTCGCCGCCCCTGCGCGCGCCGCTGGCGCGCTTCCTGCGCCACCATTTGCCGCAGCTGGGCGTATTGTCCAACGCCGAGATTCCCGATGAGCGCATGCTGCGCGTGACGTCGCTGATCGGTGCCGGCGCATGAAAATAAGCAGATTCATTGGGGCCAGCAGCCGTGACGTCATGCGCCAGGTGCGCGAGGCGCTGGGTCCGGACGCACTGATCGTTTCCAACCGCAGCGTGGCCGAGGGCGTCGAGGTGCTGGCCACCCTGGACGAACCGGCCGCCGAACGCGTAGCCGAACCCGTCGCGGCTTCGCTGGCCGCGCTGCCGGGTCCGGACGCCCCATTGCCGGCGCCGCAGCCGGCCGGAGCGATACCGGCAGACGCCACGGCGGGCCTGGAAGCGGCTATCGGGGCATTGCGCGGCGCGCTGGAAACCCGGCTGGATGGCCTGCTGTGGGGGGGCGCCGATACGGCCGGGCGCGAGCCGCAGCGCGCCGCGCTGTTCCGCCTGCTGCTCGATGCCGGTTTCAGTTCGCGCCTGGCGCGGGCGATGCTGGAGCGATTGCCCGGCGGGTTGGGCCAGCGCGAGGCGCAGTCATGGGTGCGCAATGAACTGGTGACGCATTTGCCGGTGCTGACTCGCGAAGACGAGCTTTGGGCGCACGGCGGCGTGTATGCGCTGGTCGGCCCCACCGGGGTGGGCAAGACCACCACGCTTGCCAAATTGGCCGCGCGCTGTGTGGCCCGCGAGGGCCGCGAACAGGTCGCGATGCTGACCACCGACAATTTCCGCATCGGCGCGCTGGAGCAACTGCAGATCTACGGGCGCCTGATGGGCGTGCCGGCGCGCTCGGTACGCGACGTGGCCGAACTGCGCGCCACGCTGGCCGAACTGGGCGACCGCAAGATGGTGCTGATCGACACGACCGGCATCAGCCAGCGCGATCGGAATGTGGCCGCGCAGGCCGCGCTGCTTTGCGGCGCCGGCAGGCCGGTACGGCGCCTGCTGGTGTTGAACGCCGCCAGCCAGGGCGACACGCTGGATGAGGTGGCGCATGCATACCGGCACGGTGCCGGCGAAGACGTGGCCGGCTGCATCATCACCAAGCTCGACGAGGCGTCGCGCCTGGGTCCGGCGTTGGACACCGCGGTGCGCCACCGACTGCCGGTGCATTATGTATGTGTAGGCCAGAAAGTCCCGGAAGACCTGGCGCTGGCCCGTGCCGACGAACTGGTGGATCGCGCGCTGGCGGCGCCTGTGCAGGCGCCGGCGCTGTACGCGCCCAGCGAGGCCGACATGGCGTCGCTATGGCGCGCGCGCAACGCTGCGCCGCAAGATGACGCGGCGCAGCGTCGGCGCCAGTGGCTGGCGGCGGCCTTGTTGCCCGGCGGCGCGGCTGAGGCGCCGGCGCTGGATCAGGCGCTGGCGTGGCTGGATGCCGACGCTGCCTGCAGGCAGGCCCGCGCCGCCTGGCGCGAAGTGGACGCGCCACGCGCGGCAGCAGCCGGGCAGGGTGGCGCCGACACCAGCCTGGATGGCGTGCGCCGCGCGTTTGCGTCGGCCTGCGACCGGCATCTGCTGGCGCTGCATGGCACGGCGGCGCTGGGCGGCGCCGGATTGCCGGGGGCCACGCTGCAGGCCGCGTTGCTGTTGAGCGATCGCGGCGCCGCGCTGGGCGCGGCGGCGGGCCGGGTGCATAGTCCCCGGACGCCGGGCGGCCCGGACCGGGCATGGATGCCAGAAGCCGGCCGCACGCTGCCGGAACGGGCCGCGGCGCTGGCCGAAGGGCTGCCCGCGGTGCCGCTGGTGCACTTGACCGAACCCGGCGACACGCCCGCGTGGCGCAGCCTGCCGGCCGGCACGGCCTGGCTGGCGCGCTGCGCCGGGGCCATGAAGGTGTTGCACGACGATTACCCGACTACCTTGAATGCGGTCGGCAAAGCTTTGGGCTATCTGCCGGCCGGCGCGCTGGACGACAGGGGCGGCATCGCGGCGCTGCAGCCGGCGGCGCGCGGCCCGGCGTGCGAACTCTGGGCATCCGGCACCGAGGTGGCGGTGCCCCGTCGTGGCGCGCCGGCGCTGCCATTGCGGCTGGTTTGCGCACGGGTGGTCGGGGCCGATGGCGCGGTGCTGCGCCAGCTGTTCGGCCTGACTAGCCTGTCGGCCGGCCAGGCCGATGCAAGCACGGTGGCCCGCTGGCTGGCGTTGCAGGAGCGGGCGCGCGGCGCATTTCGCGATATGGCGCACGCCTGGCCGGCGTTGCCGGCCAGTACGGGAATGGCCGGGCAGGCCGCGCGCGCCGCCCTGGCGGCCCAGCTGGGCGCGGCCTGCTGGCAAGTGGCGCAAGCGCCCGGTGCAGCGATCCTGGAGTCGCCGCTGCGCGGCGCGCTGGGGGCCGGCCGCGGATTGACCGCGCGCGCCATGCCGGCGGCGTTATTGAAGCTGTTTTCGATGCTGGAAATGGCCGCCTGAGCGGCGACGCGCGGCGATGCAGTGTCAGATTCCCGGAGGTGCCTGACACCGTAGTACTGATACGATTTTCTGCGTGCCGGTTTCTGTCACCCGAGGTGAGCGAGGCTCCGGTTTCTCAGGCCGCGACGATGTTCTTGCCGCCATATGCGCCGCGGCGTCCGCGGCCCTGGGCGTCGTAGGTGCCGGCGCTGGCCATGCCGCCCATCTCGCGCAGCGCGTCCAGCGACTGCTGGGTGTAGCGCAAGCTGACTTCCACCAGCGCGCTGTTGCGGGCGTTGCGTTCGCGCGCGACGGCGGCATTGGCCAGCAGCGTGCGCCAGGCTTCGGCCAGCTGCGGATCGCGCGCGACGGCGTGTTCGGTGCCTTCGTGCCCTTCGGGCAGCCCCATCTGCTCCAGCAGCGTGTCGCGGTGGTCGCTGAGCGCGGCCAGCCGCAAGGCCAGGGATTCCTTGTGCCGCGTCAGTTCAGGCAATTGCTGGAAGGCCGTGCGATCGACCAGGGCATGGGTTTCGCTGTCCAGGGTAGCGGAGAACTCCTGCACCAGGGCGTTTTCACGTGCCAGGCAATCGAGCAGAGAAGTGGGCATGTCCATGGTGCGGGCCGTGCGTGAGTAGTCTATTTGAGCAAATCCCGGGCGCTGGCGATCAGGCTGTCGGCGATGCGGCCGGCGTCGATCTGCAGTTGTCCGGAAGCGATGGCGGCGCGTATGGCGGCCACGCGTTCGACGTCGATGTCGCTGCTGCCGTCTTGCAGCGCTAGCAGCTGGCGCGATGCGGGGCTGAGCGCCACTTGCGCGCTGGTGGCGCCCGACGATGCGGCCGTCGGCGCCGCGCCGGCCGGGGTGTCGGCCCGCCCGCCCGGCGCCTGGGCGCCGACAGGCCGGGAAGAGGATGGGGTGATTTTCAAAGCAGTCTCCGCAGGGCAGGGTGCCGGCAGGCGCCGCGAGGGGCGGCCGGCTCTTGTCCTTGTAACGGCGGCGGCGCGGCGAACTTTAGCGTGGCCGCCCGGCTGGTGACTTCAATATGTAACATCTAAAGCACGACCTCGACCAGGGTGGCGTTGCGCACGATGCCGCTGATCACCTGGCCGGAGGGCGTGCGTACCTGCACCGGCGCGCCCGGCGGGGCGTCGTCGAGCGCTTCGCCCTCGCTGCTGATTACGAAGCCGGCTCCGCGCGCGGTGATGCGCACCTGCTGGCCGCGGGTGACGGCCCGCGCGCTGCGCAGGGCCGTGCCTTTGATGGCCTGCCCGGCGGCGATGCGATAGCGGGCCCGCATGCCGACGATGGCCGCCGGATCGACCACCACGCCGTGGGGCAGGGCGACCAGGTCGCCGTCGCGGGCGTCGAGGTCATCGGCCTGGATGGCCTGCCCGGCGGGAATCATGTGCGCGGCCACGTAATACTGCCCCCGCACGCTGACGGTCGCCTGCACGTACTGGGTCCAGGATTGCGGCGCGACGCAGCGCACGCCGACGGTCATGCGCGGACGCGGGCGCAGCGCCGAGGGCAGGAAAGGCGCCAGTTGCGTGCAGGGTGGGAGGCGCGAGGCGTCGATCGGGTCGAGCGTGATCGACAACGTGCCGGGCAGGCCGGCGAGCTGCCCGCGCAGGAACGCCTCGGCCGCCTGCCCGATGGCGGCGGCATCGGCCGCGGCGGGCGCCGCTTCGGCGCGCGCGGCCGCACTGGCCGGCGGCGCCGGCAGCAGCATGGTGCCCAGCAGGGCCAGTCGCAAGAGAGCGCGCGAGAGCGATTGCATGATGCTGGCATTGTAGAAGCGAGGTGCCGCGGGCAAGACCCGAATTGAATCGGAAATGACGGGTTATTTGGCTGATTGTGGCGTGCGCCCGGCCCCTAAGATGCCGTCATGCAAAAAGGGATTGCGGCGCGCCGCGGTCCCGCAGGTTCCGCTCACTCTTCCTGCAGGACACCCCCAGGATGCTAGACAGGCTCAACGAAGACTTTCGCTTTTACCAGCAGGCAATCGCGCTGCGTGCCGAACGGCAGGAAGTGCTGTCTTCGAACATTGCCAATGCCGACACGCCCAACTACAAGGCGCGCGACTTCGACTTCCAGGCCGCCATGCGCAACGCCCTGGACACGCGCATGCGCCTGCCCGACACGCAGCTGGCGCTGACCTCGGCGCGGCACATTCCGGGCAAGGCCGTCACGCCCGACCCCGCCGAGCTGCTGTACCGCCTGCCGTATCAACCCAGCATCGACGGCAACACCGTCGACATGGACGCCGAGCGGGTGCAGTTCGCCGACAACACGCTGCACTACCAGAGCAGCCTGCAAATGCTGTCGAGCCGCATCCGCTCGATGATGTCGGCCATCCAGGAATAACCCACGGACCCCGCCATGTCTTTGACCAGTATTTTCGATATTGCCGGTTCGGCGCTGCAGGCCCAGTCGCAGCGCATGAACGTGTCGGCCAGCAACCTGGCCAACGCCGACAGCGCGGTGGGCCCGGACGGCCAGCCTTATCGCGCGCGCCAGGTGGTGTTCCAGGTGAATCCTCCGGCCGGCCAGGCCTACGGCCGCGAAATCGGCGGCGTGCGCGTGGCGGGGGTGGTGCAGGACCCGTCGCCGCCCAAGCTTATTTACGATCCGTCCCATCCGCTGGCCAACCCGCAGGGCTACGTGACGATGCCAAATGTGGACCCGGTGGCCGAGACCGTCAACATGATCGCGGCGTCGCGGTCGTACCAGGCCAACGTGGAAGTGCTGAACACGGCCAAGCAATTGATGATGAAGACGCTGACCCTCGGCCAGTCTTGAACCCCTGAACGGAGCCCCGGATGACCACGGTCAACAACACTACTGATTCCACCGGACTGGCGCTGGCGCAGTCCGGCGTCGGCGCCAATAGCGCGCAGAGCCTGCAGGACCGCTTCCTGACTCTGCTGGTCACCCAGCTGAAAAACCAGGACCCGCTCAACCCGATGGAAAACGCCGAGCTGACATCGCAGCTGGCGCAGATATCCACGGTGGAAGGCATTACCAACCTGAAGAACACGTTGCTGGCCATCAGCGGACAGATCGACGTGTCGCAGTCGATGAATGCCGTCTCCATGATAGGCAAGGGCGTGCTGATTCCCGGCGAGAAAATTTCGCTGGGCACCGATGCAAGCGACCCGTCCAAGCGCGTGGCCACGCCTTTCGGCATCGATTTGCAAGGCGATGCCGCCAAGGTGTCGGTCAAGATACTGGACGCGTCGGGCGCGGTGGTGCGCAGCTTTGAGCTGGGCGAGCAGGATACCGGCGTGCTGACGCTGGACTGGGATGGCACCAACGATGGCGGGCAGGCGCTGATAGACGGCAAGTACACCGTGAAGGTCAGCGCCACGGATGCCGACGGCAAGAAAGTGCAGGCCGAGGCGCTGACTTACGGCAAGGTAAACAGCGTGTCGTATTCCACCGACGGCCTGCGGCTGGACCTGGGCCTGGCCGGCCAGATCAGCATGCTGGATGTACGCAAGGTGCTGGGTACCTGAGGGTACGCGGCGGCAATCGACTAGACACTCACACGAGCGAGAGAACACATGGGTTTCGGACAAGGATTGAGCGGCCTGAACGCCGCGGCGCAGAACCTGGACGTCATCGGCAACAACATCGCCAACTCGGGCACAGTGGGCTTCAAGTCCGCCACGGCGTCGTTTGCCGACGTGTACGCGAGTTCGCGCGTGGGCCTGGGCGTGAAGGTCAGCGCCATCAACCAGCGTTTCTCGGTAGGCAACGTGACCGTCACCGGCGGCGAATACGACATCGCCATCGACGGGCCCAAGGGTTTTTTCCGGCTGACCGATCCCAGCGGCGGCGTATTCTATTCGCGCAACGGCGAGTTCCTGGTGGATAAGGATTTCTACCTGGTCAACGCGCAGGGCTACCGCCTGACCGGCTACGCGGCCGGCGCGGTGGGGTCGGCCCCGGTGGATCTGCGGCTGCCGCAAGGCAACATTGCTCCCAAGCCGACCGACGCGGCGGGGCTGCAGACCAACCTGAACGCCAATGCCGATGCCATCGACCCGGCCACCTCGCCGTTCGATCCGACGCTGGCCTCGACCTACACCGACTCGGTGCCCACCACGGTATATGACTCGCTGGGCAACGCGCATCAATTGACCCAGTATTTCGTCAAGCGCGCAGCGGCGGGCACGGAAAGCGTCTATGACGTGTATTACACGCTGGATGGCGAAGCCATGGCGCCGACCACGCAGGATCCGGTTACTGGCGACTGGGGCGCCCCGACCACGCTGACCTTCGACGCGGCGGGACGCCTGACCTCGGCGCCGACGGTGGACCTGTCTTTCGCCACGCCGGGCGGCACCACGTCGCCGGCCGACCCGCTGGCCATCACCATGAGCTATGACGGCGTGACGCAATACGGCAGCGATTTTTCGCCCAAGATCACGCAGAACGGCTATTCCAGCGGCGAATACTCGGGCCTTTCTATCAACAGCGACGGCACCCTGCAAGCCAACTACACCAACGGTGAAACGGCCATCATCGGCACGCTGGCGCTGGCCAACTTCAACAACGTGCAAGGCCTGCAGCCGGTGGGCAACAACGCCTGGGCCGAGACCGGCGCGTCGGGCCAGCCCACGCTGGGCCAGCCCGGCACCAACGGGCTGGCGACTGTGGTCGGCCAGGCGGTGGAAGCCTCGAACGTGGACATGAGCAAAGAGCTGGTCAACATGATCGTGGCCCAGCGCACGTACCAGGCCAACGCGCAGACCATCAAGACCCAGGACGAAGTCATGCAGGTGCTGATGAACATGCGCTAAAGGCGCCGGGCATCGCACGGGAATAAGTCATGGATCGAATCATCTACACCGCGATGGGGGGCGCCGCGCGCGCCGCCGAGCACCAGGCCGTGTTGAGCAACAACATGGCCAACGTCAGCACGCCGGGGTTTCGCGAGCAGCTGGCTATGTACCGCTCGGTGCCGGTGCTGGACGGCACCTCGCTGCCCACGCGGGTCTCCACCGTGACCGCTACGCCGGGCAGCAATTTCCAGCTGGGCAACATGGAAACCACGGGCCGCGCGCTGGACGTGGCGCTGGCCGGGCCGGGGTGGCTGGCGATCCAGACCCCGCAGGGCGAGGCCTACACCCGCGCCGGTGATCTGCAGGTGGGCGTGAATGGCTTGCTGCAGACCGCGCAGGGGCAGCCGGTGCTGTCGGACCAGAATGGCGTGATCGACGTGCCGGAACTGGCCACGCTCACCATTGCCAGCGACGGCACCATCACGGCATTGGGAGCGGGCGATCCGCCCAACAATATCTTGAACCTGGGCCGCCTGAAGATGGTGAATCCGCCCGAGACGGCGATGGTGCGCGGTGATGACGGGGTGTTTCGCATGGCGCAGGGCGGCGGCCAACCGTTGCCGGCCGATCCGGCGCTACGCCTGATGTCGGGCGTGCTGGAAAGCAGCAATGCCAGCCCCATCAAGGCCATGGTCGGCATGATCGACAACGCGCGGCGTTTCGAGATGCAGATGCAGGTGATCAGCGAGGCCGACAAGAACGCCGAGCGGGCCAATGGCCTGCTTTCCATGAGCTAGTAATTTTTTCACGCGCGACCCGGTAAATGCCGGCCGCGCCAGGAGTATTCACCATGATGCGTTCGCTTTGGATCGCCAAGACCGGTCTCGAAGGCCAGCAAACGTCGATGGACGTGATTTCCAACAACCTGGCCAACGTCCAGACCAACGGCTTCAAGCGCGGCCGCGCCATTTTCCAGGACTTGATGTACCAGACGCTGCGCCAGCCCGGCGCCCAGGTGGGCGACGCCAACCAGTTGCCCACCGGCCTGCAACTGGGCACCGGCGTGCGGGTGGCTTCCACCGAGCGCGTCTTCACGCAGGGCAACCTGAACAACACCGGCAGCGAACTGGACATCGCCATCGACGGCAAGGGGTTCCTGCAGGTGGATCTGCCCGACGGCACCCAGGCCTACACGCGCGACGGCACGCTGCAGGTGGACCAGAACGGGCAGCTGACCACGGCGGGCGGCTATGTGATCCAGCCACCCATCAACGTGCCCGACAACGCGCTGTCGCTGACGATCGGCAAGGACGGCACGGTATCGGTTACCCAACCCGGCGCGGCCGGCCTGAATGTGCAGATCGGCCAGTTGCAACTGGCGACTTTCATCAACCCGCCTGGCCTGCAGAGCGTGGGCGAGAACCTGTACCTGGAGACGGACTCGTCGGGCCCGGCGAATATTCTGCAGCCCGGCATCGACGGCGCGGGTTCGATCCTGCAGCAGTACGTCGAGACTTCGAACGTGAATGTGGCCGAGGAGCTGGTCAACATGATCACCACGCAGCGCGCGTACGAGATGAACAGCAAGGCTGTGAAGACCTCGGATGAAATGCTGGCCCGCCTGACGCAGCTGTGATGCCCATGATTGTGCTGCGCCTGCTGTTTGCGGCCGTGCTGGCGCTGGCCGCAGCCGGTTGCGCCATGATTCCGCCCGAACCCGTCGTGACCGGGCCGGTGACCGCCGCGCCGCCGCCGCCGCCCATGCCGGCGGCGCAGCCCAATGGCTCGATCTACCAGCCGCGCGTCTACGGCAATTACCCGCTGTTCGAGGACCGCCGGCCGCGCAATGTGGGCGACATCGTCACCATTGTGCTGAACGAGCGCACCAACGCCGCCAAGAACGTGGCCACCAACACCGACCGCAGCGGCAACGTGGGGTTGGGCATCGCCGCCACTCCCGGTTTCATGGACAGTTGGGCCAACGCCAAGCTGAATACCGACGCCTCCGGCTCGAACAAGGCCTCGGGCAAGGGCGATTCCAGCGCCAACAATACCTTTACCGGCACCATCACCACCACGGTGATCGGCGTGTTGCCCAACGGCAACCTGCAGGTGGCCGGCGAGAAGCAGATCGCCATCAACCGCGGCAGCGAATACGTGCGCTTCTCGGGCGTGGTCGATCCGCGATCGATCACCGGGGCGAACTCGGTGTCGTCGACCCAGGTTGCCGATGCCCGCATCGAATACCGCAGCAAGGGCGTCATGGATGAAGTGCAGACCATGGGCTGGCTGCAGCGCTTTTTCCTGATCGCCTCGCCATTCTGACCATGACGCCTACGCCTTCGTTTTCTGTTCTGTCGCGCCTGGCCGGCTGTGTCCTGGCGGCAGCGTTGCTGATGCTGGCCGGACCCGCGCAGGCCGAGCGCATCAAGGACCTGGCTTCCATCCAGGGCGTGCGCGGCAATCCCCTGATCGGCTATGGCCTGGTGGTGGGCCTGGACGGCAGCGGCGATCAGGTGCGGCAGACGCCGTTCACCCAGCAGAGCCTGACCAACATGCTGTCTCAGCTGGGCATTACCGTGCCGCCCGGCAGCAACATGCAGCTCAAGAACGTGGCGGCCGTCATGGTGACCGCCACGCTGCCGGCCTTCGCCCGGCCCGGGCAACGCCTGGACGTGGTGGTGTCGTCGATGGGCAACGCCAAGAGCCTGCGGGGCGGCACCTTGCTCATGACGCCGCTGAAGGGCGCCGACAGCCAGGTGTACGCCATCGCCCAGGGCAATATCCTGGTGGGCGGCGCGGGCGCATCGGCAGGCGGCTCGAGCGTGCAGATCAACCAGCTCAATGGCGGCCGCATCAATGACGGCGCCATTGTCGAGCGCGGCGTGCCGACCTCGTTCGCGCGGGACGGCCTGATCTACCTGGAAATGGACGTGACCGATTTCGGCACCACCCAGAACGTGGTGGCCGCGCTGAACCGCCAGTTCGGCGCGGGTACGGCAGAAGCCGTGGACGGCCGGGTAGTGCAGGTGCGCGGGCCGCTGGATGCCGCCGAGCAGGCGGCTTTCCTGGCCCGCGTCGAAAACCTGCAGGTGCGGCGCGCACCGGCCACGGCCAAGGTCATCATCAACGCGCGCACGGGGTCGGTGGTCATGAACCAGACCGTCATGATCGACGAGGCGGCCGTGGCGCATGGCAACCTGTCGGTGATCATCAACCGCCAGACCCAGGTTTCGCAGCCGGACACGCCGTTCGGCGGCGGTCAGACCGTGGTGGTGCCGAACACGCAGATCGAAGTGCGGCAGGAAGACGGCGCGTTGCACCGGGTGCGCACCAGCGCCAACCTGGCCGATGTGGTCAAGGCGCTGAATGCGCTGGGCGCCACGCCGCAGGACCTGCTGGCCATCCTGCAGGCAATGAAATCCGCCGGCGCGCTGCGCGCCGACCTCGAGATCATCTGATGGCCTTCGTCAGCTACACCCTCCGCCCGGATGCCCAGCAATCGGTATTCGACCTGGGCCGCCTGGCCGACCTGAAGCGCGGCGTGCGGGCCAAGCCGGGTGACGCGGCCGCGCAGAAGCAGGTGGCCACCCAGGTGGAGGCGCTGTTCCTGCAGATGATGCTCAAACGCATGCGCGAGGCCGGCCCCAAGAGCGGGCTGTTCGATTCGCAGCAGTCGCAGATGATGCAGTCCATGGCCGACGAGCAACTGGCGCTGCAACTGGCGCGGCCCGGCGTGGGCCTGGCGCAGGCGATGCTGCAGCAGATGCAGCAGGGCCGGCCGGCGGGCGTGGCCGATGCGGCCCTGGATGGGGCGCTGCAAAACGATAGCGCCCCGCGCCGGGTGACGGCGCTGCTGGACGTGCTGCGCAACAACCGCGCCAGCGACCGCGCGCTGGCCGCGGCCGAGGGCGCGCCCGTTCATGTGGTGGACTTCGTTTCCCGCATGGCCGGGCCCGCGCAAGAGGCAGCCCGCCAGACGGGCGTGCCGGCACGCCTGATCCTGGGCCAGGCCGCGCTGGAGTCGGGTTGGGGCCGGCGCGAACTGAAATACGACAACGGCGCCACCAGTTACAACCTGTTCGGCATCAAGGCCGGATCGAGCTGGAACGGCAAGGTGGTGAATGTGCTGACCACCGAGTACGAAGACGGCGTGGCGCGCAAGGTGGTGCAGCCGTTCCGCGCCTACGGATCGTACGAGGAGTCGTTCGCGGACTACGCGCGCCTGATCGGCGAGAACCCCCGCTACGAGCCGGTGCTGCAGGCCCGCGACGAGATCGACGCGGCGCGGCGTATCCAGGCGGCCGGCTATGCCACCGACCCGGCCTACGCCGACAAGCTGATCGCCGTCATGCGGCAGCTGCGCGAGGCGGGCGGCACGGATTTTTCCCATGCCCGCTAAATTCGCGCCTGTGCCTGCCGTTAACCCGGTATCAGGACCGGATACGGTTTTCTACGGGATATCGGCAGCATGAATCTGTACAACTTGGCGCTCACCGGGCTGAACGCATCCCAGGCGGGGATGGAAGTCACCAGCCACAATATCAACAACGCGGCCAACGCGGGGTATAGCCGGCAGCGCCTGGTCACCTCGACCGCCGGCGCGACCGAGACCGGCCAGGGCTTTTTCGGGCGCGGCGTGCAGGTTGACACTGTCAAGCGCCAGTACGACAGCTTCCTGTATCGCCAGATGGTTGGCGCGCAGGGCACGGGCGCGCAGCTCGGCACCCACTACGACCAGGTTTCGCAGATCAACAACCTGTTCGGCGACCGTACGGTGGGCATCACCCCGGCGCTGGAGAATTTTTTCGCCAGCCTCAATGCCGGCGCCAGCAATCCGGCCGACCCGGCCGTGCGCCAGGATATTCTGGGCAAGACCAACTCCCTGGTCACGCAGATCAACACCGCCTACCGCGAGTTGCAGAATCTGCGCGACGGCGTGAACACGCAGATTTCGACCACGGTCGAGCAGGTCAACAGCTACCTGGAACGCATCAACGACCTGAACAAGCAGATCGTGGTGGCACAGGGCAAGTCGGGCCACGCGCCCAACGACCTGCTCGACCAGCGGGACCAGGCGCTGTCGGAACTGAACCAGCTGGTGGGCGTGCGCTATTACGAGCAGGGCAACAGCCTGAACATCACCCTGCAAAGCGGCCAGACGCTGCTGTCGGGCACCACGGTGTACCCGCTGGCGGCCGTGCAGTCGGCCTCCGATCCCACCCGCATGGCGCTGGCCTATTCGCTGCCGGCCGGCTCGGGCTCTACGGTGCAGGTCGAGCTGTCCGACAGCGAGATCAGTGGCGGCAAGCTGGCGGGGTTCCTGCAGTTCCGCAGCCAGTCGCTGGACGCGGTGCAAGATCAGTTGGGGCAACTGGCCATCGGCCTGGCCCTGGCGTTCAATGCTCAGCACGAGGCTGGCCTGGACCTGAACGGAGATCCGGGTGAAGCCCTGTTCGGCCTGGGCCAGCCCGCGGCGATCCCCAAGGTGGGCAATACGGGCGATGGCTCGCTGACGGCGGAGTTCACCGATGCCAGCGCCATTCACGCCACGTCGTACGACATTGTCTACAACGGCACGCAATACGTGGTGACGCGCCAGTCGGACGGCGCCGTCCAGACGCTGACGCCATCGGCGGACACACCGCCCACCATCGAGTTCGATGGCATGACGGTGACCCTGGACGGCACGCCCGCGGCGGGCGACATCTGGAAGCTGCAGGCCACCCGCGACGCGGCGCGCGACCTGAAGGCGTTGATCACTGATCCGGCCAAGCTGGCTTTGGCTGATGCCGCCGGCGGCACCACCAACGGCGCCAACGGTTTGCTGCTGGCCAAGCTGCAGACGGAAAAAGTGCTGGGCGGCGGCACCCTGAGCCTGAGCGGGCAGTTTTCGCAGCTGATCAACAACATCGGCGTGCAGACCCAGCAGATCAAGACCGCCGCGACGGCGCAGGACAACCTGATTACCCAGCAGACCTCGGCGTACCTGTCGGTATCGGGCGTCAACCTGAACGAGGAATACGTGAACCTGACGATCTACCAGGAACAGTACCAGGCCAGCGCCAAGATTCTGGACGTGGCCAGCACGGTGTTCGACACCCTGCTGGGCCTGCGCTGATCGATGCCGATTGAGACGGATTTGGAGCTTTTCCCATGCGCCTGAGCACTGCCCTGATTTACCAGAACGGCCTGAACGGCATCCTGAAGCAAGAGAGCACACTGTCGCGGCTGCAGGAGCAACTGGCCAGCGGCCGCCGCGTGCTGACGCCGGCCGACGACCCGCTGGCCGCCTCGCTGGCGGTGAACGTGTCGCAGACGTCGAGCATGAACGCCACCTACGCGTCCAACCGCAATACGGCCAAGCAGACCCTGGGGCTGGAGAGCAATGCCCTGAGTTCGGTGGTGACCACGCTGCAGTCGGTGCTGCAGCGCGTGGTGCAGGCCGGCAGCACGCTCACCGACGCCGATCGGCAGGCGCTGGTCACCGAACTCGAGGCCTCGCGCGACCAACTGGTGGGCCTGGCCAATTCGACCGATGGCAACGGCCAATATCTGTTTTCGGGCCATCAGGGCTTCAGCGTGCCTGTTACGGTCGATGCCGACGGCAATGTGAGCTATGGCGGCGACAACGGCCAGCGCCTGATCCAGGTCGACCAAAGCCGCCAGATGGCGGGCAGCGACGTGATCTCGGACATCTTCGGCAAGGCGTCGGCGGGCTCGAAGGCCTATATCGTCGAGGCCAACGAGGCGAACACCGGTACGGGCCAATTCAGCACGGTGTCGTTCGACACGACGACTGGCAGCGGCGCGAATCAGGACTTCATCGTTACGTTCTCGGACGTCGGCGGCGTGTTGCACTATACGACCGATACGGTGCCGAGTTCGGCGCCGGTGACCGCGCCTTATGTCGAAGGCCAGACCATCGACCTGGGCGGCATCAGTTTCAGCCTGTCGGGCCAGCCGGCCGTGGGCGACAGCTACACCATCGAGACGCCCAAGGCGTCGAACATGGATATGTTCGAAACGCTCGACACCCTGATCGACACCCTGGGCCGTTCGACCACCAACGACCCGGCCGCAGTCGCCGCCATCAACAACGCGTTGGCCACGGCCAACAAGAAGCTGAACCTGACCCTGGACAATGTGCTCACCGTGCAGGCTTCGGTGGGCGCGCGCCTGAACGAGCTCGATGCGCTCGACGCGGTGGGTTCGCAGCGCACGCTGTCGTATACCAAGCAGCTCTCCAACCTGGAAGACGTGGACGTCTATTCCGTGACCTCTGAACTGCTGCTACGCAAGGTTGCGCTCGACGCGGCGAGTTCGTCGTTTTCGATCATCCAGGGCTCCAGCCTGTTCAGCCGAGGCCGTTAAGCCGGCGATTCGGCATTTCTAGCGTATTTCTATCTATCACCTCAGATCATGCTGTCCAATATGAAAGTACGCACAGGCATCCTGCTTGTGCTCGGCGTATTACTGCTGGCCTTGTTGGCATCCAACGGCACCGCCTGGCTGGCCATGTATTCCAGCAACGACAAGCTCGATCGGGTCAATTCGGCTTATTCGAACCAGGTTGTGCCGGTATATGAGGCCAGCACCCTGCTGCAGCGATCGCGCCTGAACCTGGCGGCGGCAGCCGTCGAGCTGCAGGCGGGCCGCTTCCCCGAAGCCGACCGGTTTCTGCAGCGCGCGCGGGAGGCCGGCAATACGGCCGCGCAGGTAATGGCTGACTTCATGAAAATGGAGAAGAGCGCCACGTTGCAGGAAAAGTCGGCCACCTTGAACACCGCCTACCAGCGTTACGCCAGCCAGGCGCAGTCGCAGGGCGATGCGCTGGGCAAGCAGGACACCCGCGCGTTTATCGAGCGCAACGACGACACCCAGGCCGCCGCGATCGCGTTCGACGAGACGCTGGCGGGTTATCTGAAGTACATCGACGAGCGCACCGACGAGCTGGTGGTCGAGGCGCATACCGACTACGCCATGTCCCGCATCGTGTCGATCGCGCTGGCGGCCATTGCCTTGGTGTTGGCGGCATTGTGCTGGATATTCATGCAACGCAGCGTGCTGCGGCCGTTGCGCCTGGCGGGCCAGCATTTTGACAAGATCGCCGCGGGCGACCTGACGGCCCGGGTCGAGGTGCACAGCACGAACGAAATGGGGCACTTGTTCTCGGCGTTGCGACGCATGCAGGAGAACCTGGCGCGCACGGTGTCGCAGGTGCGCCGCGGGGTGGATGAGATCAACGTGGGCTCGCGCGAGATTTCGGCGGGCAACACCGACCTGAGCAGCCGCACCGAGCAACAGGCGGCCTCGCTAGAAGAGACGGCGGCGTCGATGGAAGAGCTGGCTTCGACGGTCAAGCAGAACGCCGACAACGCGCGCCAGGCGAACCAGCTGGCGGCCAGCGCCTCGGACGTGGCCGAACGCGGTGGGGCGGCG
>Ga0182743_1001384_pt1 | contig 23825 bp, 14 predicted proteins | sample eDN3rd30CKraftOP_FD_128522 | JGI IMG/M metagenome (GOLD analysis project Ga0182743, IMG submission 128522) | Enriched Organic Plus compost microbial communities from Emeryville, California, USA - eDNA 3rd pass 30_C Kraft OP (version 2) (version 2) ... | reverse complement strand
CGGTTCCAGGCCCGCGACGGCGACGTGGCTGACCTGTCCGGGTTCTGGTCGAAGGACGAAACCGAACTGGTCGACGAAGCGGTCAGGCAGGCCCGCGAGGTGCTTCCCGAGAAGCTCGGGATCCCCCCCGACGATGTTCAGGTGATCGCCCCGATGTACCGGGGCGGGGCCGGCATCGACGCCCTGAACGACCGGCTCCGGGCGATCGCGAACCCGGACGGAGTACCCATCATGGGTGGCCGACTGATGATCGGCGACCGGCTGATCCAGACGCGCAACGACTACTCACTCGTCGGTGAGAGCGGTGAGCCCCTAGTCAACGGGGCGTTCTGCACGATCACCGGATACCGGGAGGGCAAGGAACCTGGCCTCGAGGCGAAGATGGAGGACGGGTCCAGCATCTTCATCCCGAACCAGCAGACGGTGTCACTCAAGCTGGGTTACGCAGTCTCGGTCCACAAGTCGCAGGGCAGCGAGTGGCCGGCAACGGTGCTGGTGCTTCCTCCTGCCCCTGGCAGCACGTTCCTGACCCGAAGGCTTCTCCGAACGGCCCTCACGCGGGCGCGAAAGCACTGCCACGTGGTTGCCTGCCCGACCACGTTCCGGGCCGCGGTCGGTCGTGCCGACCAGGCGGTCCGGAACTGTGCGGTGGTGTCAAGGATCGAGGAATCGTTCGAGCTGGCTATCCGGCGCGAACTCGAGAGCGATCCGCTCGGGGCCGTCACCTAGCCTTCGCGTTTGTCTGGCGGGGCGTGTGTCCCGACCCGGCGCCCAGCCATGAGCCTCAAAGGCAAGAGGTGTTCGTCCAAGCGCGGCTGGCAGTTGATCGCCGCGGTCCTCTCCTGCGGGGTTGTTGCGGCCGCGAGACGCATCGCCGGCGTGAGTTCCGGCACCCGGTACACCCTAGTCGACCCCTTGTGAAGGTCGGATTCAAGCGCGAAGAAGATCCGGTTTCGCGCCGGGGGCGGCCCCCAGTTCTCCGAGCCTTCGATCGCGCGCCCTGACTGGGCGACGAGGACGGTGTCGGCGATCAACAGCTGCCGCTTGAGAATCGAGATGGTCGGAGCGACGAAGATCACGACCGGGGGACGTCCGGCTTTCTGGAACCGCCGGATGGTGCGCCACCACAGCGCCATGAACACGTCGTAGTTCTGGAGCTTCTCGGTGAGACGGGTAGCGTGGCCTTGCCGGTCAAGCTCGATCCACAGCTCCCTTCGGGCCGTGTCGGGATCGTCGGTGAGGTTGTGGAGCTGGAGGGCCGCGTCCGGGCTGATCCGCCTGAGTGTGCCGTCGGTGAGGTCGATCCCCTCGAAGGCAATTCCCGGAATGATCGAAGACAGGTCAAACAGGCCGAGCTTCTGGGTGCCCCGCCGGGTTTTCTTCACCGGAGGCTCTACCAGGGCACCGAACTCTCCTGTCATCTTCAGTACGAGCCCGTCGCTTGGGTTTCGGACGTAGCGGAAGTCTCCGTCGAGCAGTTCGATGAAGCGCAGGACGTAGGACGCAACATGCATGTCGTGAATGATCGAGTGGGCGCTGTCCACGTTCCGGGGCCCCCACTTCCGATCAGCCTCGTTCTTTCCGTCCGGGCTCTTGCCGGGTTCGTGCGGAATCAGCGGGCCGCGACGGTTGTTGATCCTTCGGCCGACCCGAACGCCGAGATCGGTGAGTGTCCAGATCTTCTGTCGTCCGAGCGCCATGCCGCGCACGATGCCTTTGTCGAGGAAGGCGTTCATGCGTCGCGCTACGGTCGCTTTGGAAAGGCCGGTCGCAAACACGATCTGGGTCTGTGACATGACATTGAACTCGTAGAGCCAGTGAAGAACCGCCTGGGTGTTCGGAGGGATCACCTTGGAGTCGCTCGCCAGCTGGCTGGCCTTCTCGTTGCGGGCCTGAACTGATCCGGGGATCGCATCTGACGGCGGTTCGATGAACTCGAGGTTCGCTTCGCCCCGAATGTCGCGGAATCCGTCGACGGCTTCCAGCCAGCTCCCAATCTCACCGGGAAGGTGCTGGCCGAGAGGACCGACATGGCCACCTTCATCGTCCAGGCTTCCACGGGCTTTGTCGTTGCCTGGCCCGGCCATCTGATCCGTCACGTTGCTCATGTCGGAGAGGATCTCGGTCTTGTCTCGGGATAGCTCGTCCTCGAGGGCCGCCGGGTCCGGTGGAATTGTCGGCTGCTTGCCGTTGCGCCTGACCTGACCGTTTCCGTTCTGGGAGCCGTTGTTCTCCTGCGGTTTCTCCGGCGCTTCTGTTGCATCGCGGGACTCCACCGCCCGACTGCTGGACTGTTCGGTCCCTGCCGCTGCCGGGGGCTTCTCGTTGGCTTTCTGAACCTCGGGGCTCGCTGGTTGTTCCTCGGCGATCGGGTCGTTTACCGCCAGCACCTTCGAGTCGATTCCTGGGTTCGGAAGTCGTTCTTCCAGGTTGTCGGCCGGGTCCTTGAACCTGGGTTGCTCGGACTTCGGCTTGGACATGATCTTCTTGGTCTCCAACTCCTGAAGCTCGAAATCCGGGGGTGAAAGCGGACCCATCGAATGACCGCCGCCTTGGCGCTGCTGCATGAGATGCTCGGCGGCGTAGCTGGCCCGTCCTGCCGGGTCGATCGTCCAGCCCCAGTAAGCCGGGACGCGGTTTCCTTCGACCAACTGGAAGATGTAGACGTTGTAGCGATCGAGGTTGGTTATGTCCGCCACCGAGACCCGGTTCGTCCTGATCTCCCGGAGCCTTGAGTCCTGCTGGTCGTCGTAGGTCATCTGGAACAGGTCAATCCGCTGGCGGGCATCCTCAACCGAGGTTCGGAACTGGAACACGTTCTGCAGCAGCGAGTAGATCGCCGAACGAACCATCGGGTTGCGAATCTGGGCGTCGTGCTGCCAGCCGATCATCATGTGGAGGCCGGCTGACCGGCGCCGGGCCATGATTTCGGCGGTGGTCGGGGTCATGATTGACGGGGCCTCGTCGACCGCGAACAGGAACTTGACCTTGTCGGGCACCTCGACCTCCTCGCCCAGTTCCCGATCCCGGAGTGCCTTGTTTCGCGCGGTCTCGAGGCGGCCAAGAGTCTGGTCGGCCATCTGCCAGAGAAACCGGAAAATCATGTCGGCCGACTTGTGGTTGCGGCCGTTGACGATGATGATCTCGTTGTTTCGGATCGCTTCCTCGAAGTTGATCGCCTGCTCGTGGCGAAGGATGCGGTCGATCGACTCGGTGAGTAGTTCCGCGATCTTGTTCATTGGGGCTGCGGCTCGTTGGGTGAACGCGGCCTCAGACCGGGCGAGAGACGAGTGGTACTCCAAATACCCTTCGTAGATCCAGAGGCGGGATCGGCGCTTCCGGATGACCGCCTCGAGCATTCCTTTCCGCCATTCGACGTTTCCGGGGTCTGACGAGATCCACTTCCGGAGGTGGTAGAAGGTCGGCTTGTACCCGAACGGGATGGTGGTCGCGAGCGTGGCGTACAAGGCCATCGTCAGGAAGTCCTTGGACGACGCCATGATCTGAGATTCGTCTTCCTCGGTTCGAGCGACGTCGATGATGCCGTGGAGGATCACGTTCACGATTGCCGCTTCGTCGTCCATGTTCGTGATCTCGAACGGGTTGATCCCGATCTGGGGATCATCGAAGTCGATGTAGTGGACCTTTCGGTCCGGTGGCAGATACGCCAGCGCCGCTTCGGCAAGGTCACCTTTGGGATCGCAGATGAGACCGGAGAAGCCGCGGTCCTGGCTGAGAAGCGACGCGACCATGCGGCCCATCAGGACCGTTTTGCCCATGCCTTGCTGGCCGGCCACGCCGACGCCGTAAAGGAAGTCATCGGGGAGCAGGGCTATCTCCTTCCGTTCCGGTGACAGCCACATCGCGAGGTCCTCGGCCTCGGCGTCGTGGCCCTCGGGGAGCGCCCGACTGTCGATGTAGTGGACCTCGGGCGGAACCGACACTCGACGGCGGTTGTGCCGCTTGGTGGTGATGCTCCGAAGCGAGGCCGACGGCAGCTGCCAGAGGCTCGACAGCTCGCTGGTCGAGTACACCGAGTACAGCCAGCTCGGAAGCGGGTTGCCGACCGCCTTGTAGAAACGGTCCTGATAGAGCGCCTTGCGAAGAACCGGACGGCGTTCGCGTAGCTGGGCGTCTCCCCCGGCCGCACCCTGGAGGACCGCGGCGACGTCACGACTGAACTCGTAGTTGGGGCTGCCAACCCGCATCTCCACAAACAGGTGGCCTTCGTTTGCTGATGCCTGGGCGACGTTCTCGTTTTCGCGTCGCTCGATCGCGTCGGCCCGCTGGCTGGATTGGCTGCTGGCCCTGGCCATCTTCCGGATCAGCCAGTTCATCGGGCGTGGAACAGGGGTCGAAACGAACTGGACCTCGGCGGGGATCGGAGCGGCGGCCATCGCGGTCACGACCTTGTCCATGACCGGAGCATTGAAGCCTTCCTCGAACGATTCGCTGGCGGTGCTGATGCCGGGAACCCTGATCGTGAATGGGATCATTCGCGTCTTCTTGTTGCGGACGATCTCGAACCCCCACTTGGGCCAGCTGGTGTTCTTGACCTTGATCAGCTCGGCGTCCTGATAGGTATCGGCGAACTTGTCGCGGATCTGGGTGTTGAGGATCTCGTCGCCGGGGATGGTGATGTAGCTGGCGATCTCGCTGTCACCTCGGGTTTTGTTGGGCGAGGAGAGAACCCGAAAGGCAAACGACGGGCTGCCGGTGAACAGGCGTTGGAGGCGACGGGACCGAACGTAGATGAGGTTGCAGGTCGCGCTCATGAACGTGCGGATCTGCTCGGTCGAGACGATCGACTCGCGGTGAGCCCGGATCTCGTAGGTGACGTAGGTTCGTCGCCTGCGGTAGATGCCTCGGGTGATCAGGGCAATCACCCCGATCAACAGCGCCACCTTGGCGAGCAGCTTGATGATCGCCCAGAGCGTTTCGAGGAGGCTCTTGCCGGTCGAGGTTGCGTCAACCGTGGTCTTCGCTCCCTGGTAGGTGTCGGACTGCGACGCGATCGAGTTCGTGGTCGGGTTGCCGGAGATCGCGTCGGTGGTCTTCTTGAGGTTGTCGATCGTCGCTCCGGGCAGCTGCCGAACGATGTTGCTGGCCTCGTTTCTGACCGTGTCGCCGTCACCGCCGAGAGTGGTAGAGGCGTGGTTGAGGATCAGGAGCAATAGGCCGAGCATTGCTGCGGCGAAGGCCCCTCCCCCCACTAGCTTTGCCATGTCTCAACCTCCCTGTAGTCGGTGTCGTAGTCGAATGCGCGGTCGAAGTTGGGATCGACCTCTTTGTGTTGGATCTGGGAAAGCGGGATCGGCGGGGCCTTGGCCGTGTCCCGGGCCGCGTAGAAGGCTTCTTCCACGTCCTCGAGGGCGTTGGCGAGGCGAAGTGGTGTGACGGCGAGAACACCGAGAGCGTCCTGTTCCATGTCGCCGTCAAGGAAGGCGGCGAGAATCACCGGCACGTGCGGCACCCCGTAGCTGGATAGTTCCGTGGCGACGTTCTGCGGGCCTTCGAGAACTGATCTGCCGGGCCAGCCGCCGGAAAGGCCGATCACGAATGCGAGGTCGCCTTCCTTGTTGAACAGGACCAGGTAGTCGCGGCATCCCGGGGGCAGCCGGAGTCGGCGGGCAACCTGAAAGCCGCGGTACTCGAGGTCGGGCACGAGCTGGCGCAGAACCTTCTCGGCTTTTGCCTGTGGCCCGAACTTGGCGCGGGTGTCGAAGCTGCGCTTCGCCAGTACCCCGAGAAGAACCCCGGCGGCCATCGTGACGATCAGCGTGAGCGGGTCGCTTCTGATGCTCAGCGCGGCAAGGATCAGCCCGAGTGCTCCGAGTGCCTGGACGACGCCTACGGCGAGTTTCTGGAGACGGATTCGTGATGCTCGTTTGAGAACGCTCATTAGATACTCCCGGTGACGAAGGCTTCGATTGGGGCTGCGACGATCAGCAGGGCCGCGGCCAGTCCGTAGATCCGGATGGCCAGTGGGCGAGTGAGGCTTCCGGTGCGGGCGAGCAGGTAGCCGGCAACTCCGACGGCGAAGGCGGGGATCTCGAGCCAGGCGTGGGGAAGGATGCGAACGAGGGCGTCGCCGTGGAGCTGGCCGAGCGCGAACCCGACCGCCCCGACGTTCAGGGTGATGAATGCGGCCACAACCAGGTCGGTTGTCCGGCGAATCCACGGCGGCTTTCCGTCTTCGACTTCTTGCCGGGCGAATCGCTGTAGGCCCCCACACGCTCCAAGTACGGCGAGCAGGACGAGGTTGGATCGAAGGATGGTGAGCAGCCCACCGATCGAGGTGTCTCGCTCCGGAACGGTGAGGCCGGATGCGGAGAACACCCCGATGACCAGGGTGAGCGAAAAGACGACGCCGGCGTAGATCGCGACCTGTCTGCCGTACTGGATCGGTGGAACCGCCCGCTCCGGTTTCGACGCGGCGGTGTTGGCTGTGGCCGGGGCCGGCCCGTTCACCGGAGAATCCTTTCCAGCATCGCGCCGACCGGCTTCCTGGCCCTGGCCGCGGTGGGCATGAGTCCCTGTGAGACGAGATCACCGACCGGCCCGGCGACGATGATCCCGAGCGAGTTTTCGTCGGCGACCTTGCCGAGTTCTTCTTGTACCGGCAGGTCGGGCATCGCTTCGACCTCGCTTCGCACGTAGAGCATGGATCCGCGTGAGCCGGAGAACCCGAGGCTGGCGATCATCGCGCGGGCCTTTCGGGCTTCTGTCTTGGTTCCACCAACCACCCAGACGACATGGGTGGCTGAGGCGGCGACCTGCTGTTCGGCGGGCAGTTCGAGTCGGCCGCAGTCGATGAAGGTGGCGTAGTGATCTTCCTGGGCGTGCTCCAGGAGGTCGGTCAGGGCGCTGTCGGTGCTGTCGGGGGTGAGGTCAAGGGCGTCCGGTTCCTTGGCCATGAGCCGCAGGTTCTCGTTGACCTTCGCGAACGGCGCGGTGCCGTTGTTGGCGAACAGGCCGATGCGGTGGGCGTTAGCGGCGGATCCGAGCGAGTAGTTGCCCTTCTTGCCGATCAGGGCGGCAAGGGACGCTGACGGGCCGCCGAGATCGGTCAGGAGGACGGGGCCGCGGTCTTGCCGGGAGGCGATGAACGCCATCAGCGCGGTGACGGTGGTGGTCCCTGCGCCTCCCCCGGTGCCGCAGACGGCTACGACTGGCGGCCCGTAGGGATCGACTCCTGGAGCCTTCGCTGGCTCCGGTTCGGGGTCGACGGATTCTTCGTTGTCGAGAGGTTCAGGATCTTCCTCGTCGAGAACTTCCAGCTCATCAGGTTCCGGATCCGGCTCCGGCGGTTCTGGCTCATGTTCGACCGGGTCTCCTTCCGGTTTGAGGTCGTGTTCGGTCTCGTCCGGGTACTCGACGTCGTCGAAGTTCGTGAACTCCTCAGCCGAGTCAAAATCTGTAAGTAGGGGGCCGATGAGGTCGGCGTCGTCAATACCCATATTGGGTAGGTCCCCGCCCTCGACCGAAAACCCACCCCCCCTAGCTCAAAGTTGTGGCTCCCAACTGGTGACCGCCCATCCCTTGCCGGGAATCCGGTCCAGGCGAACGACGTAGTTGATGTAGGCCGGATCGAGCTTCTGGCGCGTGGTCGGGTCGATCAGGGACTCGCGGGCCACGATCAGGACCTCGCCGTACCGCCTGTCCTTGTTGAGCAGGATCGTTTCGAGGACCTCGCCCTCTGACGGCCGCTGTGCGGTAGCTACTTCTCCGGTCGTGTCTTTCAGGTCGACAGCGAGGTTGCCGGTGGCGAGCGTGATCAGTTCCTTGTTCAGCTCCTTTGCCTCGAGCTGGTCGGTGGGCCGGTTGATCATCAACTCCGCGAACCTGGTGGCTGTGGGGATGAGTCCGCCTGCGTTCAGCGCCTCGTTCTCGGGCGGTGTCGGCAGATGATCATCGTCATGGTCGGCGCCAACCGCCACCTCGCTCTTCTTCAGCGGTGCGCCGTCGATCGCACCGGACTGCGCGGCAGCCTGGTCGGCCATCTGCTGCTGCTGTTCCTCGCTCAGCTGATCGCTTGCGACCGGAGGAACCAGAGACCGGGTGACTGAATCGTCTTCACCACCGGCCACGATCAGGATCCCCGCAACCAGCAGGAGCGCCACGATCCCAACCGCGATCGGGAGACGGTAGTTCGGCCTACGTCGGGACTTGTACGGATCGGGGGTCATGTCTGCTTGTTGCTCCTATTCTGCCTTCGTTGGCGGTTGGCTCTCGGAGGATCGGAGTCAGACGAGCTGCTGCCGATCGCGAACGTCTTGACCCATGTGGCGACCTTTTGGAACCCGCCGCTGCCTGAACAGGCACACTCGAACTGGATGTGGATATGAGGCGCCCCGCCCGAGTTGTGCCACGGATCTCCGTGAGCCGGGAAGCCGTTGTAGTAGACGTTGTAGATCGCCGGGACGAGGTTGCAGGCGGGCTTCTTCCCGCTCGCCGCGCAAGCCGGGGTCCAGCCGAGATCCTTTGCGAGCCTGAGCGCGGTGCGGTTCCACCCGGCCTGGCTTTGATCCCCTCTGGGAACCATGTCGAGCGCGGTTCCCCAGCCGTGTGACACCGAGGGTGACCCCGGCTGCCAGCCGCCCTGCGTGATGCGGAGGTTGTAGGTCTTGGCGATCCACCTTGCGGCAGGGAGGATCCGGGCGTCGATCACTTCGTCTGCGTCACCAATGTCCGGCGGCATCGGAACCCACTTCCGGGGTTCCGTCAGCGTGACGGCCTCTTGGACGTTCGCCGGCCCGGTTGGCACCCCGCCACCTCCGCAGTCTGCGCCACCTCCGGTGACCGATCCGGGCTGCAGGTAGGGGAAGTACTTCGCGGCCAGCTCGAGGACGTCTTCGACGTACCAGTTGGCGTGGTTGTAGGCGAAGATCGCCTTGCGCCAGTCGCCGGGTGCGCCGCTCGCCTTCAGGTAGTTGGCGGCGGCGAAGATCGCATCCCACTTGTTGACCGGGTCCTTCTTGCCATCGCCGTTACCGTCCACCCCGTAGGCCGCCCAGGTGGAGGGCATGAACTGCATCCAGCCGACGGCGCCGGCCGATGAGGTTGCGGTGGCGAGTCGACCAAAGTCGGTTTCGACCTTGTTGATCGCGGCGAGGATGGACGGGCCTCTCACGCCGAGCCCGTACTTCTGGGCGGCGGCAATGTAGATCTCGGGGAGGTCCTTGGGCATCCCGAACTTCCGGTGGAGCGTTTCGACGTCCACTACCGCTTCGCTGCCTCCTGGGGCCGCGGCTCCCTTGACGATCGTTTCGGGATTGATTGGAGTGGAAGCGAAGTGAAGGTGGGGAACCCCGTTGGCGATCCCGGACAGGCCGATCACCTGGCCGCGTCGCACTCGCTGACCGGGCCGCACCAGGAACTTGTTGAGGTGCATGTAGCTGAAGTAGTTGCCGCCCGACTTGAGATAAAGCGTGTAGCCAGCCGGGTTCGCGTTCGGGTTGCGGGCGCTTCCCGACTGCTTGTAGATCACGCCATTTCCGACCGCGAGGACCTTGGTGTTCTCGCGGACGATGATGTCCACGGCGTCGTCGCTCATCCAGTTGCCGAACGGTCTCGCGTGATGGTCGGCGACCCCGCCACCGAACTTGCCTTGCCGTTCGAGCGGGTAGGCGTAGCTGCCCGATCCGCCTGATACTCCCCCGCCGCCCATCTCGCCTACGGGGTCCACGATCGGCTTGTCGGACACCTTCACGTTGCGGCGACCCCACTTGGTCATCTGCTTCATGCCGCGCCATTCCCAGAAGTCGATTCCGTCTGATCGGCCCTGGCCGGTGTCGGCCACCACGAAGGGGCCGGTCCAGTTGTGGGGGTTCGGCCACACGTAGATGAACGCCCCATAGTTGTTGCGCTGCGGGTCCATCGCGACGATGTATTTCTTCTTGCCGTGGGTGGGGCTGCCGAGCTCGAGGCCGGTGGACGTGTCCGGTGTACCGGCGAGGAGATCCCACGGCGGGCCGTAGACGGTGCCGGAGTAGGTGCCGGGAGTGATCTTGTTGCCGGCGTAGATGTGCGAGCGGATTTTCTTGAGTTCCGCCGGGGTGACACCGGTTCCGCGAACACCGCCGAGCGAACCTGGCCCTCCCCCCGGTCCGGCGGCTCCTGCTCCTTGTACGAGGCACTGGCCGGCCACCGAGCCGACCATCAGCATCGGGATCATGATCACCAGGAAGAACAGAAGTGCCGATCCGACGATGAACGGAACGAACTTCGGAACGTCAACGTCACGGCCCTTGCCGTTGTCGGGGCCGTAGACATCACCGTTGTCGTCGCCTCCCCCGCCCCCACCGCCGGGAGGGGTCGGGGGCGGTTTCTTCATGCCCCCGCCTGCCCGTTTGTGGGCAGCAGCTTTCGCGCCTGCGGCTCCTGTCGCCGAGCTGGATCCGGCTGCGGCTCCTGACCCGGCTACCTTCGCGCCGGCTGCTGCTGCGACTGGGGCGGGCAACTACGTCCTCTCACGCCTTGACCGCGTCCGACTCGGTTTCGATCCGTTCGCTGCGAGCAAGGTGACGCAGTGCCTTCCACACGTCGCCGTCGGCGTCCCGAATCGCCTTGTCGCGCTTCGGGGTGTCGCGGTGAGGTTCCGAGGTGTAGGCCCAGTACTCCATCGGGCCGAGGCCGATCGACACCTTGCCGCGGCCGCGGACACCGTTGACCCAGAACATCTCCGAGTACTCGCCCTTCTTGGTGCGGAGCATCTTGAGCAGCTGTGCCTCCTGGTCGGTCAGGTGAAGGGCCGCCTGAATGAACGGCACCTCGTTCGGCATCTGCCGGAGAAGGAACTGCATGGTGGAGTTCTGGAGGAGCGCCAGGCCGTGCGGCGTGTTGAAGTCCGAGAGCTGCTGGGAGCTGACGAGCAGGAACAGGCCGAGGTGGCGGGCGCGGCGGGCAAGGTCGTTCAGGTACTCGCCCGTTTCGTCGGAGGTCATCAGGTGCCAGGCCTCGTCGATGAACAGGATCGACTTGCCTGCCGTCATTGGGGCGTCCTTCTGGGCGGCAAGCTCTGCCTGGTCGCGGCGGCGACGTTCGATTCGCTCCTTCACGAACTCGGTGACGGCGAACATGACCGGGGCGATCACGGCGTCGGGCACCTTCCGGGTGTCGAACACGCACATCGGGGCGTCCTTTGGAACGGTGGTCAGCCGGTCGAGCAGGTAGGCGTAGGAGCCGTCGTTGGCGAACTCGCCGAGCCTGGCCCGGAGGGTGCGAAGAACCGCGGCGGATTCGTGTGCGCCTCGCGCCTCATCCATTTCAGCCATCAGGTCCAGCTCGAGCAGCAGCTCCCGCTCGCGAGGAACCACCTTCTCGCCGGTCACGCCGCGAACGTCGCCGGCGGCCGCCCGGACGTACACCTGACGGATCGCTTCGCCGAGCTTGGCTTTCTCGAGGTTGGTCAGGCCTTCGCGTCCCATCATCGACACGTGGAGGGCGATCAGGAACGCCACCTTCTCGCGGGACACCTTGTTCGGATCCTCGACGTCCCACGGGTTGATCGCGTAGTCCTTCTCCCCGTCTTCGCTTTGGGCACCGAGATTGACCGCCTGCGCCCCGTCGAACAGGGAGACGAGAGTCTCGAAGTGGCCGGCACGGTCGATCACGTCAGCCTGGGCGCCGTGGGCGACCATCCGGCCAATCATCATCTGTGCCGACATGGTCTTGCCGGAACCTGATGCGCCGGCGATCACGCCGGTCTGGTTGGCGTGGGTGCGGTCGTATGGGTTGAGGCGAACGAGGTTCTTGGTCGGCTCGGCCCAGGCAAACGGGATGCCGCCCGGGGATCCGCAGGCAGTTCCGACCAGCGGCACCATGTCGGCGGCGTTGGCGGAGAAGTAGCGGCGCTTCATGTCGTGGTAGTCCACGCCGAACGGCAGCGTCGACCGCCAGAGGTCGAGCTGCTCATGCTCGCCCTTCCTGACCGAGACGTCGAGAGCCTGTTCGATCTCGTTGGCAACGAAGTCGATCGACGCGGCCAGCTGCTCGAGGTCCGGTTCCGGGCCGCGAACCCGGATCGACTGGTACACGGAGACCCGGTAGATGTTCTCCCTCGCCCTGGTGGACAGGGCGGTCAGGGCATCCTCATGTTCGCCTTCCTTGGCGTAGCGGTCGTAGTCGGGAACCTTGCCCTTCGCTTCCTGGGCGCGGTTGAGCGAGAAGGTCTGCCGGTAGTCGCGCTTGATCCTCGCCCGTTCCTTCTTGCGGTCCATCGCTTCGATGAAGACGGTCAGGGTGAAGTTCGAGCGGGTGACCAGCGGGTTCATCACCCAGCCGAAGTGCGTGTGTTCGGCGGTACCGGACACGTACACGGTCTGGATCTTGTCGCGGTCGACCTCGCCCCATCTGGTTGACGACTCGAAATCGAGGGCGGACTTGCAGATGGCCTCGCGGAGACTCCGGGCTGCCTTCCGGGCCCGCTTGATCGAGGTGTGGTCCGTGATCTCCGAAAGCACCTCGCCGCGAAGGGCGCCGCGGGCCTTCTGCGACTTCGCATCGGCCTGGGTCGGGTTGAACCGGCTGAACAGGTACTCGGCTACTTCCTCACCGTTCAGTCGACGGGCCGGGATGCCGAGTGCCTCAATGTCGGACCTGATCGTTTCTGCGTGGTTGCGGGACTCGTTTACGCCGCGGTCGTGGGCTGCCCGTTCTCTCTCGGACATGTCCTCGGTGCGGTTGCGAAGGCCGGGGATCATGTCCTTGACCGACATGCCGCCTTCCTCGGAGAGTGGCGTGTAGGGCAGGACCAGGAAGGCCCGCATCTCGACCGCGCCCTCGTCGTCGGATCGCTGGTGAATCGACTGGCTCATCGCGCCGAACATCTGCCAGCGGTTCCGTTCGAGCGGTGTCTTTGCCCGCTTGAGTTCCGCGTTGACCGGGGCCGGGCCGGCGACCCGTTCAACCTCGGCGCGGGAGGCGGCAAGGACTCGATCGACGTGAACCGGTCGCGAGTCGATGATGAACTGGATCGACTGCTTCGGCCTGAGCCTGGCGAGCATCTGCGCGTAGGTGGCGCTCATCGCCTGTGCTTCCTCGACCGACAGCAGCTCGGGGTTCCTCGGAGTCACCTCCAGCATCCGGATGAACGTGCCGTCGCTGCGGACCATCAGGCCGTCGCGATCGAGCGCGTCGATCTCGAAGATCTCGCCGGCTTGCGGCATGTCTTCAACTTCGGTGGGCCGGATCTTCTCTGCTAGTCCCCCCATAGTGCCTCTCCAATCAGGACCTCGTCGGTCTGTGTACGAACAACTCTCTGGCGTTCAACCGGCGGCTTCTTGACGACGTAGCCGCATTCCTCGACGTCGCCGGGCCCGGGTAGGAACCGGCCGGGTCGCCGCTGGAATCGGATGTACGCCTTGACCATCCGGATCGCGTCAAAATCGGTGGTGGATGCGAACAGGACCGCCATCGCCGGGAGGCCACCCACATAGAGGGCGGTGAACAGCGAGACCATCGGCGGAAGCGGACTGAGGACGAAGCCCCAGAGCATCGCCAGCATGGCTGACAGCAGGAAACCTGCGATCTGCATCAGCGTGAAGTCACCGATCTTGACCGGTTCTTCGAGATGCCTGTATGCCGGATTCATTTAGCTTTCCCCCTTTCGCATCGCGGGTTTCTTGTGGCCTTCGGTCGGGTTCGGAACCTTGGTGGCACCGCCACCGGTGGGACGGGGTGTCGGGCTGCCCCCGTTACCGCCTCCGCCTCCACCGCCTCCACCGCTGCCTCCTCCCCCGCTTCGCCAGGAGTAGCCCTGGCCGCCGGTGAGAACGGATTCGCGGACCTGCGGGGAGGCTTCGCCGATCGTGCGGGTGGCGTTCTCGGCGGGCTCGCCCCAGTTCGGGTTGCCCGTGTTCACGCTCCAGTCGGCCAGCTCGCGCGGCGTGCGGCCTTCTGTGCTCGGGTCGGAGCTGACCGTTCGGATGGCAGCTTGGGCCTGGGGTGATTCGCCGAGCTGGTTCCATGCCTGCTGAACCTGGGTCTGAGTTGGCCGCTCGGCGGCGGGCATGGATTGCATTCGCTCATGCTCGGCATCAACCTTCGCGTTCCGCTCGGGTGTGGTGTTGATCGGAAGCGGGCCGCCCTGCGCGTTCTTCATGTTTGAGCTGGCGTTCTCGAACTTCGAGATAGGCATGTCCTTCCGGTTCTCACCGGAGAACGACGGGGTGGGCACCGCGCTTGCGGCCTTCTCGCCTGCGACTCCACCGACAGCGCCGCCAGCTGCGGCACCGGCAGCGCCGCCAACGGAACCGCCAGCTGCGGCACCGGCCGCCTGGCCGCCTCTTTGACCCGCCGCGTTCTTGGCCTGATCGGCAGCGTTCCGGGCCTTGCCGCCCATCTCCTGCGCCTTGTCGTGAATCTTGCCCTTCCAGCCGGAAGACTCGAACCCGGCACCGGACATTGAGGTTTGCGCGGGCGGGCTGAACCCGTTCTTGAATCCTGCGGTGGCAGCACCGACCCCACCCCGGACTGTGCCGCTCGAGGTGACGGCGTCAAGGCCGCGGTAGGCCGCGTAGCTGGTGACAGCCCTGACGGCGTTCGAGGAACCGCGCGCCCCGCCGGCGAGAGGCACCATTCGCATCAGGCGGCTCGGCAGGATGATCGCGAGGTAAAGCAGCGCACAGGCGACCAGGGGTTTGATCAGGAGGATGTTCAGGCCGGTGCCGAGGAAGTCCGGATTCTTGCCGTTGTTCGACAGGAAGAACACGTCGGAGCCGATCGCTGACGCGGCGGAGAAAACGAGGATCCAGATGATCGGGATGGCGAGCAGAACCCCGATGGCTTTCGAGAGCATCCCGGCGATCCAGCTGGTTTCCGGCAGCGGCCAGAGAACGAGGGCGAGTGGCATCGCGACGAAAGCGATCACCGTTCCGGCGGTGACCAGGATCTTCATCATGATCAGGCCGAGGAACAGGACGACCGAGGCGGTCGACACGATGATCCAGACGAGGATCGAGATCCCAGCGCCGAGGAACAGGCCGATCGCGCCGCCCGCGGCACCACCGGCGGCGGGGAGGCCGAGCGAGGCCATGTCGAGGCCGGCAAAGAGGTTCTGCAGCCGGTCCTTCGCCGCATCGTTGAGCAGGGCGTTCGAGAAGGCGTTCGTCAGCTGAACGCCCATCGAGAAAATCTTGGGCCAGAGGCCGATGAGTAGCGCGGCCACCGCGGTCCGGATCACACCTTCAATTCCGTTGGAGGCGTTGCCGCTGGAGGTGTGGGAGCCGAGCCAGAACCGAATGATCGACAGGGTCAGTACACATCCGAGGAACGCTCCGGCTGCGATCTGCATTGACCGGCCGAGCTTGGCGACCTGACCACCGGAGAAGTCCGGCATCGAGGTCAGCCAGGTCAAAAGTTTGATTGAGAGGGTGGCCTGGATGCCGCCGAAGATCATGTTCAGCATCCAGAGGAAGGCATCCTTGATCGGACCCATCGCCGTTTCGCCGGCCTTCTCGATGCCGTTACCGATCAGGTCCGTGGCGACGTCAACGGCGTCGCTGATTACCGGTATGTCGACTGCTTCGGCCTTCTGCGGCTGAATCAGGTCGGGGAGCATGAAGATCGCGAGCAGCAGGACGGTTACTGCCCCGAAGATGAGGACAGATCGCAGGGCGGGGGAAAGACTGGCTCTCCCCCGCCTGCTCTCTGTTGCTGTGTCGGCCGTGCGTGCTCGCATGGTGTGTCCGTTCAGCTGACCGTCACCTGTGGATCAGGTGGCGAGGCCTCCGACAACTGCGAGCAGGAACAGAGCGCCGATCGCCCGGGCGATGTAGGTGGTCGCCTGACGGGAACCGATCATCAGGGCGATACCTGCACCGATCAGGATCAGCGGAATCAGCGCACCGGCCGTGAACAGCGCCGGCTTCTGGATGGCGTTGGCCATCTGCTTGATCCGGCCGAACCCATCGGGGGCGTTGTCCTGGATTCCGGCCGCCTGCTTCAGCAGGTCCGCGTCGATCCCGCACAGCGCCAAGGCGCAGCCCACGGCGAGCGCGAATCCCAGGAGCAGGAGTTCCGGTCGGAACTCAACTCCTTTGACTCTCTCGATTGCGTGCATTGTGTGTCTCTCCTTTGGTGGGACGAGTGGGTAAGCGGCGTCAGCCACCGATGCCGAACGACTGGCTTGCCGTCGACTGGTTGACCTGTGCCTGGGTTTCTGTTGGTGCCGGCGCGGGTGCCGGGGCGGGCGCTGGCGGGGGTGTGTAGGTGTAAGTCGGTGCCGGGGCGGGCGCGGGGGCCGGGGCCGGTTCAGATACGGGCGTCGACTCGGCTGCCGCTGCTGCGGCCTCGCGTTCCTTGGCGGCCTTCGCCTTCTGCTGGGCGCGGATCGCGGCGAGCCGTTCTTCGCGTCGACGTTCGGCCGCTGCGCGCTTCTTGGCGCGGATCTTCTTGAGTCGCGCTTCGCGGGCGGCAAGGCGCTGCTTCATCAGCCTTTCGGCTTCCTTTTCGATCTTGGCCTGTTCGGCTGCCGCGAGTTCGGCTTCGCTCGGGCCGGTCGGCTCGGAGCTTCCGCCTCCGCTGAACACGCTCACGACGATCAAAAGGAAGGCGATCGCCGCGGCGGATCCGATCAGGATCTTGGTGCCCTTGCCGAACAACGGCTTCTTCTCGTTCTGCTTGGCGCGGGGCTGACGGCTGGACCGGGGTGGGCGGGGAGTTGCGCGAGGTTGACGGCGAACTACGTATGCCTCGGGGTCTTCCAGTTCCTCGAGCTCGGGTTCGTCATCGTCAATGAACCCGTACTCGGAATCCTCGAGGTCCTCGTCCTCGTCGTCATCGAACTGGATTTCGCGGACCCGGGAGGGCTCGACTGGTTCTGCTGCGTCCCGCGGGAGAACCTCGGTGGGTTCGTTGTCGGGTTCGGGGAGACCGCCGAGATGGAAGTCGTCCTGACCGGGATCCCCTGGTTCTGAATCCTTGAACATGCCCATTAGAGCTGCCGCCCCTTTCCTGACTGGTCGAAGAAGGAAGCTGCGGCGACGGTCTTCCCTCGGAGAATTGACTGCTTGCCCGTAGGGCAATGGACCCGGACCGCCGCCGCAGCTGGTTCGGTCAGCGAGGCGGTTTCATGCCACCTTGCTGCTGATCCGATATGACGGGAGTTGGTCGTCATATTGAGTAGGTCCCCGCACTCGATCGAAAACCCACCCCCCCTCCGCCAAAGATTTTTCGGGCCGGTTTCGGGCAGCAGTCAGCGTCGTCTTCCTGTCACGGAAAACGACGGGTTGGTGTCAGTCAGTCGTGGGCGGCCTAGTTGCCGAAGCCGAACGAGTCGTTCGCTGCCTGCTGGTTGGTCTGCGTCTGGGCGGACGATGAACCGCCAGAGGATCCACCGGAGGATGAGCTGCTGCTGCCACCACCACCGGACGGAGCCGTGGGGATCCCGGTACTCGCGGCCATCGCTGATGCGTTGGTCTCGGCCTGGGTGGTGGGGCTGGAAGTAGCGGGCGACGTGTAGGAGACCTGATCGGTGTCCTTCTTTGCGGCTGCCGCTGCGGCTGCCGCAGCCTTCCGTTCTGCGACGGCCTGTGCCTTGGCTTTGGCGCGACGCGCCTGACGTTTCTGAATCGTCGATTCGATCTTGGCGCGGGTCGTTTCGTAGTTCGCCCGCGAGTCGGTCACGGCGACCGTGTTGCCTTGGTCTGCGGTCTTGGTGGCCGCTGGCTTGTTGTCGTTGCGGTTCTTCTCGGCGTTGGACTGGGTGATCGGAATGACACCTGTCGCCACTCCTGCCACGCAGGCGGTTGTGGCCACTCCCGCGCAGAGCGTGACGAGTGCTTTGCCGCCGCCGATCGCGAGCGCTGTTCCTCCCGCGCCGCCAGCTGCGGTGCCTCCACCGATCGCGGCTTCGGCGCCGTGGGATCCTGGCCAGATCTTGTCCCACGCGCTCTTGGCTGCGTCAACTGGTCCTTCCACGATCGGGAGTGATGAGATTCGTTCGCCGATCGAGGGCGCTTGGGTGGTGCCGAAAGCTCCGGTGGTGAGCATGACTCCGAGACCGTCGAGACCGAAGGGCGACTCGAAGATGGCTTTCTTGCAGTCCGAGCAGGACTGGACGTGCTTGAGGATCTCGGTTTGCTGGGCCCGGTTCGGGTTCGACGGGTCCGGCATGTCGGCGGTGATCTCGTTGAACTTGTCGCAGAGGGAGTGGTCGCTGGTTTGGGTGAGCGCCCAGGCGACCTGACTGACGGCCTTCTTTAGTCGTTTCTCGAAGGGTCGGATTCCGATCCCGATTTCGCGGGCCGCGTCTACCTGGCTTTGGTCGAGCAGGATCACGCGGCGGAACGCCTCGAGCTGGCCGGGCGGGAGTTCAGCCATCGCGCTCAGCATGACGTTGCGCTGGTCGTTCTTCACCGCGGCTGCGACGGGTGAGTACTTCTCGATGATCGCCTGGTCCTTGGCGGCGAAATCCTCGATGGTTTGGCCGCCTACGAGTTCGGAGTCGGTATCGACCATGCTGGTCGGTTTGATCTCGAAGCGGGCGTCGCGGCGTGTCGAGCTGCGGATCAGATGCTCCCCTTCGTTCACGCAGATCGAAAGAAGAAGCGCCTCCGGGTCCTTGATCTCCTCGATCTCGGGGTCCGCCACCATCTCGAGGTACTCGGCGTAGCCGACCGCCCAGGCGTCGGGCACGATCTCGCTGTCGAGGATTGCTCGGGGGAAGTTCGGCCGGCGGCGTACGAGGTGGCCGGTCAGCTTCCTTTGGAAAGCACGCAGCTCCTCGTTGGTTGCCGGAACCCAGGCCTCTGCGGTTGCGGGTGCCATTGGTCAGTGACCTTCCTTCATTCCGAGCCGCCGTTTGTGGTGAGGTTGAGCAGTCCGGCCAATATCGGACGTCGTTCGTCGGGCGGCACGTCCGCAAGGTGACGAGCTGCTCCAAACAGGAAAGCGAGGGCTTTGTGCGCCGGGAGTCCTTCGTCGACTAGGGCGAAGACCTGATGGGTCAGAAACGGGTCCTGTTGGAGTGCGTCGTCCAGCGGGGCACGGTTCTCGGAGGGCAAGTGTGAGATCCATCTGTCCCGTAGCTCTGCGAGTTCCTGGTCGAACCGGGCGGACTGGTCTGGATCGAGTGGCACGGGTGCGGAGCTCATTACCAGGTAGGTCCCCGCCCTCGATCGAAAACACACCCCCCCTTGCGAAGTTTTCTTCACGAGGGGTAGCCGTCGTGGCTAGTTGTTTCCTCCCTGAAAGCATCGTGAGTAAAGGGTAGCCGCCTTTGCCTATACCGGCAATTTGCGCGTCGTGGCGCATCCATCGGACGGAATCGGGTTTGTAGCTTTGAAGCGGGATTCTGGTGCCGACCGAGGATTGGTCCGATCGGGGGTCCAACCTTTGTTGCTAGTTAGGAAGCACCGGACAGAAAATGCTTCCGCGAATGGATTGGAGATCGAAGTGAATTTCATGAAGACACTGAAGAAACATCTGACACCGTCAATGGTTGTGGCGATGGCCGCTCTCATTGTTGGTCTTTCGGGTTCGGCCTACGCCGTGACGCAGCTGCCGAAGAACTCGGTTGGCTCGCCGCAGATCAAGAACGGCGCGGTCAAGACCGTGGATCTCGGCCGGGACGTCAAGCGGAAGCTCTCGAAGGCTGGCAAGCCCGGTCCTCGTGGACCGCAGGGTGAGCAGGGTCCGCGCGGCATGACCGGCCCGAAGGGTGAGCAGGGTCCGCAGGGCCTTCAGGGTATGCCGGGTCCGAAGGGCATGGTCAACTGGGAGCAGGTCTACGAGGTCACGGCGAACCGGACCGGGCCGGGCAGCGTGACGGCTTCGTGCAACGGCGACGACCACGTGATCTTCGCCACCTGGTACGCCAACAGTGATGCTCGTCCTTCTCTGGCCAGTACCTCTGACGGCGGTCGCGGATTCAATTACGTGTTCAACGCGCCGAATGGTTCGACCTCCATCACGGTGGTTGCCTACTGCGTTCCGTGACGCAGCTCTAGATCTCCTTTCGCTCGGATCGGGGGCTTGGTCGGTTATCCGGCCAAGCCCCTCGTCTTTGCAATGTCAGCCAGCAGCAGCGCGGCAGATCCGACTCGCTTCAACCTAGCCCTCCTGAAAAGGTCCGGCGCCCGACTCACTTGCTCCTTAGTCTTCTGATTCATCGCCCTCGACTACCACGCACTCTTGGAGGTGAGGGGCCGGTGAGTAGACCTGACCTGGTGGACACTCGGGTTCACTCGGCTGAGCGGCTGCAGCGTCGATTTGCTCGATCACCGCTTCTGATCCGAATACGGAGATCTGCACGGAACCGTCTGTGCAGCCAAACCCGTCCGCAAAGCTACCTTCGTTGCCGCTAGGTGTAATCGGCAAGTACCCGCACGACCAACCATTGGGCGCGGAGTACAGCCCGTTGCCTTTGCCGTTTACTTCTTTGACCATGGCGATCAGCTGGTCGCAGACTCCTTCGCCGGCGGTGATGAGCACGACACTTCCGGCCGGGGTTGTGCCGCAGTTGGTTCCGGCGGGCTGAAGCAGCAGTTCGGTCTCCTGATCTTTGGACTCCTTGATCAGCTTGGCGATCTGCTCGCTCGGCACCTGGTCGACGTCTTCCAGATCCTTCTTCAGCTCGACTATCTGCTCGATCGACTCCTCCGGGGAAGGCACATCAGAGTCTTCGCTGGGGAGACTTTCTTCTTGCTCAAGCTCGTTCACGGATTCCTCGATCGAGCCTTGGTAGGACGAAAGCGAGGATGCCAGCAGCTTGCCGATCGAGATGTTCCCAAGCTCTGCCAGAAACTTGCGGTTGACTTTGAGTCGGTTGATGTTCTCCTCGGTGCTGGAGTTGATCACCCTCTTTGACTTTTGGATCCCGCCGGCAACCCGGGCCACGTCGTCGAGTGCCTCGATCGCGTCATCCGTTCCGTCAACAACCTGCTGGGCGCCTTCAGTCTTGACTGCTTCCTCGCGCAGATCGGCTGCTTTGCTCTTGAGGACCCGTGTTCGCTCGAGGGCCCGGCTTTGGGAAAGATTCGAGCTGGCCACTCGGCCGATCGCCTTGTCGAGCTGAACGCCCTGGGTTGCGAGGTCGAGTCTGTTGAGAGCTCTGTCGACCTTCTCTTGGTCCGTGCTTTTCGCGGACCGAACGAGGACTACTCCCGCGGCAATAGCGATTACTAGAACGGCCACCGCCATCACGATCCATCGTCGGCGAGTCTCAAGGCTTCCGGCCGGTTTCTCACTGGATTCGGTCACTCGATCTTCTCCCTTTCGTTCTTCCATGAAAACGAAAAGGCCGGGGTTGCTTTTTACCCCGGCCTTTCGTTGAGCTAGTTCACTTTTGGCGGTGACTTACTTCCGATTCTTGCCGTTCTTCTTCCCGTTCTTGACTTTGTTGCCCTTCTTAGTCACCTTTTTTTTCTTGGGCAAAACGACGAGGGTCATTTCGGGGCTGTCCCCCTGCACGTAGGGGTAGCCAACCTGATTTCTGACCTGTGCCCTGATGGTCAGATACGCCTTCTTGCCGGTCTTGCTGTGGTTGTAGAAGACGTTCCTCATCTTGTACTTGCCACCCCAGCGGGTGCGGAACCGGCGGAACGCTCGGTAGTTCTTATCAGACGTTCCGGCGGCCTTACCCTGGAGCACCACCACGACCTTGTCGTTGTACGGGCCGGGGATCGCTCCCTTGAACCAAGCGACCTTGCCAGTTCGGACCTTGGCGACCTTCTGGTTCTTGAACCACTTGTTCGGCCCACCCTTGAGGGTGGTCGACAGGGTCGGCGCCACGGTAACCGCGGTGCTGACCGGATCGGACCAAACCTCGCGGTGACCCTGGCGGAACACGCTCAGCAGGTTGCGGCTCGGGCCGGGTTGGAGCGGCGTGGAGAAGTTCCCGTTGCCGTTCGTTGTTGCCATGCTCATGAACTGGAGTTGCGGGTCGACGACCGGCTTGGCGTTCACGCAAATGTCCGCTCCGTTGATCGGCATCTGACCGGGACCGCGAACCTTGCCGACGACAGTGGACTTCTCACCCTGATCCAGAGCAAGGAAGCTCTTGGCAGTCTCCACATTCTCGCCGGGTTCGATCAGACCCATCGCAATGTTCGCCTGCGGCAGCGGGGTGCCACCGGAGTTCGAGCACGAGTAGCTCAGAGGAACCTCGGTCATCTTGCTGATGTGACCGACTTCGTCCACCAGCCTCATCTGCAACTTGAACTCTCCCTGATTCAGAGGGGTCGTGAGTGTTGGGATCGAGTCAATGTTCTCGGCCGTCTTGAAGTTGGCCGGATCGGTACTGGTCGAGCCATTGTCAACCGTCGTCTCCGACACAACCTCCTTGCCAACCTGGTCCACGACCTTGTAGCGGACCTCGTGGATAGGCGAGCCCTTGTCTCCTACACCCGGGTTGGCCCAGCTGACGTCGTAGGGGTTAACGGCTCGAGGGATCCGGGTGTTGATTGCCGAGGCTTCCTCCGGGGCGGCCGGGGCCGTGTTGTCGATGTTCACCTTCACCTGCTCGGTGCACCTTTCGGGACCCTGCTGGTCGTTGGAGCCCTTCCAGTAGGTAGTCCAGCGGGCAAAGTCCCGCGCGCACACCCGGACCGTGTGTTCGCCGTCACCGAACTTGGTGGTGTCGACCGTCACGGTTTCGCTTTGGGGAGTTTGCGGGCAGGGCTTGTAGCTCTTCGCCATGGTGCCGGAGTAGCTTCCGGCGAACTCACCCATGATGGTGTTGCAGGGGTAGATCTTCTCGCTGACGAGCTGGTTGTCGACGAACACGCGGGTCTGCCGCAGTCCGGATTCGTCGTCGTGGGCCGTGAACTTGATCTGCTGCTGGCCACTCACCCACTCACCGTCGGTCAGCGGGGTCTTGGCGATGGTAACCGATGGACGCTGGAGATCTCCAAGCGTCAGGATCAGGTTGTTCATCGTGACGGCCTTCTGGCCGGCACCGATGCAGATGGTCGCTCCACCGGCAGGGTCGCAGAGAAGCCCGAGCCGCACCTTCTGACTGTGCTGGGCTGTGCTCGCGCCGAACGGCCACGAGCTGTAGTTCTGGTTCGGGACGTAGGTGGTCGACTGTCCCTGCGGGACCAGGAACTCCATCTTCATCTTGCCGCCGCCGTTGGAGATGCCGCCCTGCGATGAGTGCGGGTCGTTCGGGAGAAGTGCCCGGCCCGACATGGAGAGCTGCTGGATTTCCTCGCCGGCCGGGGCGGTGAACTCGAGGCCGCCCTCCTCACCCTTGTTGAACAGGAACACGTTCGGCTTGAAGAACGAGATCCCGAAGCTGGAGACGCCGGCCTGGTTCGCGTTGTTTGCTGCACACGCGAGCGCGGCGTCCCAAATGTCCCACTTGAAAGTCTCGGAGACAGCGACCTGGCCGTAAGTGACCGTTCCGTTGGCCGCCTTCTGGTAGGGACGGGTGCCGTCACCGAGGCCGGAGTTGTGAGTCGGATGGGCGTACCCGTTTCCGTCATAGAAGGTCGGGGAACACAACCGGACCGGGTACGAGGTTTCGTCGGCCTTCGCGACGCCGACGGTCGAGATCATGCTCCCGACCAGCATTAGAAGACCGGCCACGAAGGCGAATACGAATGAGCGCGCCCTCCGCGGTTCCCGGATCACAGGTTCGAGTTTCACAACTACTCCTTCGTTTTTGGGGACTCCATCCCCATTGACATTTGGGCGTCGATCAGTCCCCGTGGTTCCCTGAGTGGCGAACCTCCCTACGGGATCCCCTGGGGACTGGTCGCTGAAAGTCGAACTGCCGGAGAGACGTGCCTCGGGCTCATTCGTATTGTGAAACATGCTACGAACGCCCGAGTTGCGTGTCAACGAACCCGAACCGGCGGTATTCGCCGCCCACGGGCCCT
>Ga0182743_1001383_pt1 | contig 23843 bp, 26 predicted proteins | sample eDN3rd30CKraftOP_FD_128522 | JGI IMG/M metagenome (GOLD analysis project Ga0182743, IMG submission 128522) | Enriched Organic Plus compost microbial communities from Emeryville, California, USA - eDNA 3rd pass 30_C Kraft OP (version 2) (version 2) ... | reverse complement strand
GATGACCGTCACGCTCGACGTCATCAACTCGACCCCGTTCACCGACATGGCGCAGTCGCTGCAGGCTTCGTTCGCCGAGGCCGGCATCAACTTCGAGATCATCCCGGGCACCGGCTCGCAGGTGATCACCAAGTACCGCGCCCGTACCCACGAAGGCATGCTGCTCTACTGGGGCCCGGACTTCATGGACCCGGATTCGAACGCCAAGGCCTTCGCCTTCAACGAAGACAATTCGGACGACAACTACCAGTCGACCACCACCTGGCGTAACGGCTGGGCCGTTCCGGCCGAGATGAACGAAGAAACCAAGGCTGCACGCGCCGAAGCCGATCCGGCCAAGCGCAACGAGATGTATATCGACCTGCAGAAGAAGGTTCAGGCCGACTCCCCCATCGTCATCATGTTCCAGGCCGCCACCCAGGTTGCCATGGACAAGAACATCGAGGGCTATGTGAACGGAGCGACCAGCGACTTCGTCTTCTACCGCCTGGTCAAGAAGAACTAAGTTCTTGAAATATAAAGCAAAGAGCCGCCCCACGGGGCGGCTCAATCGATAAAATTTGAACGGAATTTCGACATGTATGAAGAACGCCTGGCGCGATTGCGCGAACAGATGGCAGCTACCGGGACGGACCTGGTCGTCGTGGGCCCCTCCTCCCACCTGGTCTGGCTGACCGGTATGTCGCCGCATGGCGACGAGCGTCCGGTCCTGCTGATCGTCAGCAAGGACAATGCAGGGTTCCTGATGCCGGCGCTCAATGCCGACAGCCAGCGCCCACATACCCAATTGCCCTTCTACACCTGGACCGACGCGGACGGCCCCAATGGCGCGCTCTCTACGCTTTTGGCCGACCTCGGCGCCAACCGGGACGGACTTTCCATCGCGCTCGACGAGACCATGCGCGCCGATTTCGCGCTGCTGGTGATCGACGCCCTGCCCGGCGCCAGGCGCAAGTTCCTCACCGACACGGTCGGGTACCTGCGCGCCCGCAAGGACGAAGCCGAATATGCCGCGCTCAAGATGAACGCGGTGCTCAACGATGGCGCCATGAAGGCGGGCTTCGCCGCGCTCAAGCCGGGCGTCACCGAACTTGAAGTCGGCCAGGCCATCCGCAACTATTACCTCGCCAATGGCGCCAAGCCGGAATTCGTCTCGGTGTGCTTCGGTGAGAACGGCGCCTTCCCGCACCACCACACCGGCAACCGCATGCTCAAGGCCAACGAGGCGGTGCTGATCGACATCGGCGGGCGCAAGGACGGCTATCCCTCCGACATGACGCGCGTGGCCGTGGTGGGTGAAACCCCGGCCGAGTTCGACAAGGTCGTGGGCGTGCTCGAGCGCGCCGTGCAGGCGGCGCTGGCCGCCGCCAAGCCGGGCGTGGCCGCCAAGGAAGTGGACAAGGCCGCCCGCGACGTCATCACCGAAGCGGGCTACGGCGAGTTCTTCCTGCACCGCACGGGCCATGGCCTGGGCATCGACGTGCACGAGCCGCCCTTCATCACCGGGACGTCCGAAACGATCCTGGACGAAGGCAATGTCTTCTCGATCGAGCCGGGGATCTATCTCAACGGCAAGTTCGGGGTGCGGCTGGAGGAGATCGTGATCGTGCGCGGCAACCAGGCCGAGGTGCTTTCCGAATTGCCGCGCACGCCGGTTCACATCAAGGCATAGCCCGAAAATGGTCACCGTCCGGCGCGCCGAGGAGCGCGATGTCGCCGATATCGCCGCCATCTATGCGCATGAGGCGGTGATCGCCAATACCGGCCAGGTGCCGTTCCGCACGGAGGCGTTCTGGCGGGATTTCTACAAGAGCCGCGATCCCGACGGGCTGGAACTGGTCGGGGTCGTGGACGGGGTCGCCGCCGGACACCTGGGGCTGATCACCAACCGCGCCCCGCGCCGCAAGCATGTGGCGAGCTTCGGCATCGCGGTGCATCCCGATTTCCAGGGACGCGGGGTCGGCAAGGCGCTGATGGCCGAAATGCTGCACCAGGCGGACAACTGGCTCAACCTGGTGCGGATCGAACTGAGCGTGGCGGCCGGGAATGACAGGGCGATCGGGCTCTACGAGAAGCACGGCTTCATCTTCGAGGGCCAGACCCGGTTCGATATCTTTTCGGGCGGCACCTATCGGCACACCAACCATATGGCGCGGTTCCGGCCGGGGTTCGAGGGCTAGGCTCGAGTTGGCGGCTGGGGCGTAGGGCCGGTGTTGCCGGCTGCCCCTCACCGCCCTTCGGGCACCCTCTCCCCGAGGGGGCGAGGGTTTTCGCTGGGGCGCGAAGAGGGGGCATGACCCACTTGGTCGGGATGTGGCTTTTCGAGAACGCTAGTGCTCGTGCTTGCAGTTGTCGTGGTCGGAGAGGACTTCCATCACGCGGCACTCGGCGACCTTGCCGTGGGCGTGGCTGGTGAGCATGCCCTTGAGCTCGGCGCGCAGGTTGGTGAGCCTGGCGATGCGTTCTTCGACTTCGGCCAGGCGCCCGCGGACGAGGTCGTCGATGTCGTCGCACGGGTCTTCGGGATGCCGGGCGATGCGCAGCATGGCCTTGAGGGAATCCATGGGGAAGCCCATGGCGCGGGCGTGGGCGATGAAGCGCAGGCGGTTGAGCGCCTCACCGTCATAGCGCCGCTGGTTGCCCTCGGTGCGCGCCGGCGCGGCGAGCAGGCCGATTTCCTCGTAATAGCGAATGGTGGGAACCTTGACGCCCGAGAGCGATGACAGTTCGCCGATGGCATAGTCGCGCATGCGCAAACCTCCAATCTCTGGAGGTTTATATAGGCCTTCAGCCGCCGACCGCCAAGCGCAGGCGACTGCCGATGGAGACGAGGCTGTCATCGCCACGCACGAAATCGACCGCCGCGGCGATGTGGAGCGCGGTGGTATCGAAGGCGGGCAGGTGCGGCACATCCTCGGGCTTGAGCAGCAGGCAGAGCTCGGTGCACCCCAGGATGATGCCCTGGGCGCCGCGCTCCTCGAGATCGGCGACCACGTCGAGCGCCTCGCTCTTGCTCTCGGGGCTTACGATGCCGTGGCACAGTTCCTGGAGCGTGATGTGATCGATGAGGTCGCGGTCCTGCTCGTCGGGGACGATGATCTCCACCCCCCAGCGTTCGAGATAACGCCGGTGCATCTTGGTGGAGTTCATGGTGAAGCGCGTGCCGAGGAACCCGATGCGCGAGATGCCGGCCTCGCGAATGGCGTGGCCGGTGGGATCGACAATGTGGATATAGGGGGTCTGGCGCTTTGAAATCACCGGTTCAAAAGCCAGGTGCATGGAATTGGAAGCGCACAGCACCACATCGGGGCGCGCCGCCTCGAGCCGGTCGAGCTTTTCGGCGAGATACGCCTCCGCCTCGGACCATAGATCGTTGAACACGAAATGCTCGATATTGCCGTAGTTGACCGAGACGATGGCGATCTCGCCGGTATTGCCGTTATTGGCCTCGGCGAGCTGATCGTTGAGCAGACGGTAATATTCGCCGGTGGCGTGATTGCTCATGCCCCCGAGAATGCCAATGGTCTTCTGGTTGTAAAATTCGGTCCGGATCGACACCGGTTCCCCCGTAAGCTGAAAAAGCAAGCGGCCCGGCCGCCACTACTCAGCGCCGAGCCCCACCCGCATCAGTAGGATTGCGGAGAAAGCCGCGCTGCGCAATCGCCAAAGCCTTGAGCCTTCAGCATTGCAGCAATGCATGGCGAGTTTTGTGTAAATACCAAGTAAATTTCTTGCAGATTGCGGCAATGAGGCAAAAGCTCAAGTTGTGATTCGCTTTTGGTGGAGGAGGCCAAGATGAGTCTTAGTGCACCTACCCAAGTCGTTTTCTGGATCGCAGTCGTGCTGGCCATCGTAGCCCTGATCGGCTGGTTCGGCGTGCTCGGCATCGCCATTGCCGGCTATTCCTTCTGGATTCTGCTGCTCGGCTTCGTGGTTTTGACCGTGGGTTGCCTGCTCAGGGGGACATGAGAGCGTCATAATCCCGGGCGGCGCCGCGACGGCTCTTGCGCGACGCCGCTTCCTGGCGGAATAGTGCCGCCATGCGATTTGTATTTGCCGTTGTTGCCCTGTTGTTCCTCGCTCCGGCGCATGCCGCCGAGTGGGCGACTTACGCCAATGGCCGCTATGGCTATGTGATCGGGATCCCCCCCGACTTCAGGGGACTGGGCGAATCGGACAATGGCGACGGCCAGGTGTTTCGCTCGCAGGATGGATCGAAAACGCTCACCGTTTGGGGCGGCCAGTTGCTGGAGGGCGATTTCCTCTCGGAGATGGAAGGCCGGCAGAAGTCCGATGCGGACCAAGGCTGGGCCCTGACCTACCAGGCCGCCACCCCGCAGTGGATCAGCTATTCGGGCGCGCGCAACGGGCTGGTGCTTTATGCGCGCGGCATCGCGCGGTGCGGGGATCAGTACGCCATGTTCCGGCTCGAGTATTCCAAGCAGGACATCGCCAAGATGGATGCGGTGCTCACCAAGCTGGTGCAGACGCTCAAGGCCGGCACCTGCTAGGTCAGGCGTCCAGTTCGGCGAGACGCCGGGCAAGGAAACGACGCTCGGGCTCCTGGCGGGCGAGATCAAGGGCGCGCCGATAGGCGTCCCGGGCTTCCCCAGGCCGGCCGAGGCGACGGCAAAGGTCGGCGCGGGCGGCGTGGGCCAGGTGGTAGCCGGACAGTTCTCCCGTTTCGATGAGATCATCGACGAGGCGCAGGCCGGCCTCGGGCCCGTCGCGCATGGCGATGGCGACGGCGCGATTGAGGGCGACGACCGGAGAAGGCGCGACGCGCATCAAGAGGTCATAGAGGCCGGCGATCTCGACCCAGTCGGTATCATCGGCGGTGGGCGGCTCGGCATGAAGAGCGGCAATGGCGGCCTGGATGGCATAGGGCCCGGGCCGGGGCGTGCGCATGGCGCCGGCAACGATGCGGCCGGCGCGGGCGATCGTTTCGTGATCCCAGAGGGTGCGGTCCTGATCGGCGAGGAGAACAATGTCGCCCTCGGGCGACAGCCGGCCCGGACGGCGCGCTTCGTGCACCATCATGAGGGCGAGCAGGCCGCCGACCTCGGGCTCGGGAAGGAGATCGAAAAGCACCTGGCCCAGGCGCAGGGCCTCGCCGGAAATGTCGGGGCGCGTGCCCGCTTCACCCGAGGCGGGGGAATAGCCTTCGTTGAACAGCAGGTAGATGACGTGCAGCACGATGGCGAGGCGCGCGGGCAACTCCTGGGGAGTGGGCACCTGATAGGGAAGCTGCTCGTCGCGGATGCGGTTCTTGGCGCGCACGATGCGCTGGGCGATGGTGGGCGTGGGCACCAGGAAGGCGCGGGCGACATCCTCGGTCGACAGGCCGCAGACTTCGCGCAGCGTCAGCGCCAGTTGCGCATCGGGCGGCAGGGCCGGATGGCAGCAGGTGAAGATCAGGCGCAGATGGTCGTCGGCGATGTCCTGCGGGGTCGGTTCGACCTCCAGCGCCTCTTCGGCCTGACGGAGCAGTTCGGCCTGGGCGGCATCGAAACGGGCATTGCGGCGCATGCGGTCGATGGCCTTGAAGCGCCCGGCCGAGATGAGCCAGGACACCGGATTGCGCGGCACGCCCTCGTGAGGCCACTGCCGGGCGGCGGCGGCGAAGGCGTCGAGCAAGGCCTCCTCGGCCGCTTCCATGCCACCCAGCAAACGGATGAGCGAAGCCAGCACGCGCCCGGACTGGGCGCGATAGACGGCCTCGATCGCCCGGTTGGCCTCGTTCATGCCGGCACGGGATTGATGATCATGATGGGGCGCACTTCGATGGAGCCGAGGCGGGCCATGGGAATGCCGGCGGCGAGACGAACGGCCTCATCGAGGTCGCCGGCCTCGATGAGGATGAAGCCGGCCAGGTGCTCCTTGGTTTCGGCGAAGGGGCCATCGGTGACCGAGACCTGGCCATTGCGCACCCTGACGGTGCGTGAGGCGGCCGGCGCCTCCAGGGCCTGGGCGGCGATGAAGTGGCCGCGACGCTCGAGCTCGCGGTCATAGGCCAGGGAATCGGTATCGAGCTGGTACTGGCCGGCCGCGTCGAGCGGCTCGAAGGCGTTGTCGTCGACATAGACGAGGCAGAGGTATTTCATCTTCAGGTCCCCTTGAGAACGTGACGCCACTTGTCGAACGCGCTGGCGACCATTCGACACCCTAGCGCGTTTTTTCTGGACCCGAAGCGCCTAGAACTCGATGCCGGCCTGGGCCTTCACGCCGGCGCGGAAGGGATGCTTGATCTCGGTCATCTCGGTCACGAGGTCGGCGATCTCGATGAGCTCGTCCTTGGCATTGCGGCCGGTGACGATGACGTGGGTATCGCGCGGCTTGTTCTTCAAGGTCTCGACGATCTCCTCGAGCGGCAGGTAATCGTAGCGCAGCACGATGTTGAGTTCGTCGAGGAGGATGAGCTTGTAGCTCTCGTCGGCGATGAGGCGCTTGGCCTGGTCCCAGGCGGCGCGGGCGGCGGCGAGGTCGCGCTGGCGATCCTGGGTGTCCCAGGTGAAGCCTTCGCCCATGGCGTTGATGGTCACCTGGTCTGGAAACTTGAGCAACACGTCGCGCTCGCCGGTCTCCCAGGCGCCCTTGACGAACTGGACCACGCCGACCTTGAAGCCGTGGCCGATGGCGCGGAACACCATGCCGAAGGCGGCCGTGGACTTGCCCTTGCCCTTGCCGGTGTGGACGATGAGCAGGCCTTTTTCCTCGGTCTTGGTGGCGAGAATCTTGTTCCGCGCCTCCTTTTTCTTGCGCATCTTTTCGGCGTGATAGGCGTCACGCTCGGCCTCGGTCATGAGGTCGGTCTTCTTGGGGGCGCGTTCGGTCATTTTTGGAATTCCTCCAGGAAAGCGTAGGCGGAGTTGGAGCGTGGGGTCCAGAGGCCGCGCGTGACGGCTTCGCGGAACTTGTCGAGCAGTTCGTCATAGCCGAAGGCATTGGCGGACTGGAGGAATTCGCGAACGGCGTCGTTCTCGACATAGGCTTGGAAGGCGAGGTCGAAATGGTGCGTCTTGACCGCGCCGGTGGTGGCGGCGAAGGCGAACATGAAGTCGACCGTGGCGATGATTTCGAAGGCGCCCTTGTAGCCGTGGCGCATCATGCCGCCGATCCATTTTGGATTGACGACGCGCGAGCGCATGACGCGGGAGATTTCTTCTTCGAGGGTGCGGGCCACCGGGTTTTCCGGGCGCGAGTGATCGAGGTGATAGGCGGCGGGCTGGCGGCCGGTGAGGGTTTGCGCAGCGGCGGCGAGGCCGCCTTCGAACTGATAATAGTCATCGGAATCAAGGAGATCGTGCTCGCGGTTGTCCTGATTATGGACGACGGCGTCGATATCCGAGAGACGGGCGGCGAAGCGGGCGCGTTCGGGGAGGCCGGCCGCCTGCGAACCGAAGGCGTATTGGCCCCAATCGATGAAGGTTTTGGCCAGGTCCGCCTTGGTCTGCCACTGGCCGGAATCGATCATGGCGTTAAGGCCGGCGCCGTAAGTGCCTGGTTTTGAACCGAAAATCCGGTGACCGGCGCGCAGGGCCGCCTCTGCTTCGGAGGCGCCTTCGGCCATGAGCCCGAGGGCGTCGGTGCGCATGCGGGCGGCGATGGGGTTCTCTTCCTCGGGCTCGTCGAGCGCGCCGATGGCGCGGACGGCGCGGTCGAAAAGCGCGATCTGCTGGGGGAAGGCATCGCGGAAAAGCCCGGAAATACGGAGGGTTACGTCGACGCGCGGGCGACCGAGTTTTGCCAGCGGGATGATCTCGTAGCCTGAGATGCGCAGGGATGAGGGATCCCATTGCGGCCTGGCGCCGATGAGGGCCATGGCCTGGGCGATGTCGTCGCCGCCGGTGCGCATATTGGCGGTGCCCCAGACGGAGAGCGCGACCGAGCGCAGATATATTCCCTGGTCCTGGAAGTGGCGGCGGATGAGGTTTTCCGCCGATTTGCGGCCCAACTCCCAAGCGGTCGGCGTGGGGACGGCGCGGTTATCCACCGAGTAGAAGTTGCGGCCGGTCGGGAGGGTGTCGAGGCGTCCCCGCGAAGGAGCGCCGGAGGGGCCGGGGGGGACGTGCTTGCCGTCGAGACCCGCGAGCAAGGCCTTGATTTCGTTGGGGCCGGAGGCGGCGAGACGCGGGCGGATGATGGTATCGATGGTGTCGAGGACGGCTTTTGTGGCGGTCCATTCGGCGGGGGCGGGAATGCCCTCAACCAGCTGGGCGGCGAGGGCCTCGAGGGCTTCCACCACATCGCCCACGCGCCGCAATTTTGCCGGGACGATGAATGGTTCCTCCAAGAAGATGAGCGGACCCGACCAGGGCTCGCCGAGGCGCGCGGTCAGGGGATCGAAGCCGAGCTTCAGATCGTCGGCGAGGGCGCGGATGAGCGAGGCATCGGCGGGGGAGTTATCGCCCCTGGGGACACGGGCCAGGGCGACGATGAGATCGCGCGCCATTTCGCGCTGCGGCGAGCGGCCGAAGACGTGGAGGCCATCGCGGATCTGGGCCTCCTTCAAATCGCAGAGGAAGTTGTCGATGGACTTGAGGGCTTCGTTCTCGTCCTCCGGGAGGCCGAGGTCGCGATCGAGGCGGGCGTCGCGGGTGAAATCGAGGATGCGCTTGCGCAGGTCGTCGAGCCGTCGGCGGTCGAGGCCGAGGGCGGCGTAATATTCATCGAGCAGCGCTTCGAGGTCCTTCAGCGGCCCGTAGGTCTCGGCGCGGGTGAGCGGCGGCGTCAGGTGATCGATGATGGTGGCGCCGGTGCGGCGCTTGGCCTGCGTGCCTTCGCCCGGATCGTTGACGATGAAGGGGTAAAGGTGCGGCACCTGCCCCCAGAGCGCATCGGGATAGGAGGCGCCATCGAGCGCCGCGCCCTTGCCGGGCAGCCATTCGAGATTGCCGTGCTTGCCGTTGTGGATCAGCGCGTGGGCGGAAAACTCGTGGCGCAGCCAGAGATAGGCGGCGAGATAGGCGTGCGGCGGGACGAGATCGGGATCGTGGAAGTTGAGGGTCTCGTCGCCGCCATAGCCGCGCGAGGGCTGGAGCAGGATGGCGACGTTGCCCAGGGTGATGGCGGGGAGATGGAAATTTTCCCCGCGCACGAAGGGGTCGGCGGAAGGATCGCCCCAGCGGGTGGTGACCTCGGACTGGATCTTTTCGGGGAGGGCAGAGAAGAGGGCGCGGTAGCGGGAAAGGGGGAATGGGATGCCGTCGCCGCGGGAGGGGGCGGCGTTGGTGGGGCCGGATTGAAGGGCGGCGATGAGGGCGGCGGAATCGGGAATGGAGCGCACCCCCTTCCCTGCCTCCCCCGCAAGGGGGGAGGTGTCGACCGTACTTGTTGAGAGTGGAGCGGCCCACAGGCTTGGTCCAAACACCTCCCCCCTTGCGGGGGAGGTTGGGAGGGGGGTGGGCCGCGGGTTAGGAGCGTGGGGCTCACCCCCACCATTGTTCCCTCCTAGATCGTAGCCAGCAGCTTCCATTGCCTTGAGGATTTCGATCGTCGATTCCGGGGCATCGTAGCCGACGCCGTTGGCGAGGCGGCCGTCGCGGATGGGGTAGTTGGCGAGGACCAGGGCGATGCGCTTTTCGGGGTTGGGGGTGGCGCGCAGGCGGGCGTAGTTGGCGGCCAGCGTTGCCGTGCGGAAAATGCCTTCATGGTCGGGGGAGTAGGAGGAGAGCGCGCATTCGGTGGCTTCGTGCCAGACCGAGGATTCCTTGTGGCCGACGATGAGGCCGCCGATGCGGCCGTCGAGCTCGGGCAGGACCACCAGCATGGCAAGGTCCTTGGCCGAGAGTCCCTGGTAGTCGGCCAGCCATTGCTCGCGCGAGCGGCCGGACTGGACGAGCTGGATCACCGGGGCGTCGGTATCGGCGAAGGGGTTCTGGGTGGGATCGAGGTTATCGAGGCCGAGGGCGAAACCGGTGAGGTTGAGGATGGCGGCGGGCGGGAACTCGGCGAGCGCCGCCTTGATGAAGCGGACGCAGGAGGGCTCCTTGAGGGTCGAGACGACCAGCGGGACAGGATGGAGGTCTTGGGCCTCCAGCGCTGCGACGAGGGTCGTGAGCGTTCCGGTGCCCGCGCCTTCGAGGGCGGCTCGGTAGAAGAGGATGGGGACATGGGGGCGGTGGGTTTGGCTCACCCCCCTCCCGTCCTCCCCCGCAAGGGGGGAGGTGTTTCGATCCAGTTGCTGGTGCGATGCGGGTTCTACAACCACGGTCGGCACCTGCCCCCTTGCGGGGGAGGATGGGAGGGGGGTAGGCGACGAACTCCGAGCTTGCGGCTCACCCCCACCCTTGTTCCCTCCCCACAGGGGGGAGGGAGACGTTGGGGCGCGTAAGGTCTCGGCGTCGGTCATGCCGGTAGCGGGATGCCAATAACCGAACCGGGAAAAGGGTTGAGCCCGCAGGTCGTGCAGCACGGCCTCCCTCCCCCTTGTGGGGAGGGCCGGGGTGCGGGTGGCCAGAAGCTGGAATGCTGCCAGCAGCGTATCGGCATTCTCCGGGCCGCCCGCAACGAACAGTGACAGCAGGCGGTCCCAGTCTTCCGGGGCGATGGTCGAGCGGGAGCGCAGGACCGGGTCGGGCACCGCGTCGTGCGAGAGCAGCACCAGGGGGATGTTTTCGCGCATGGAGAGCGCGTAGATTTCGTCGACGCCATATTGCCAATAGGCGGGGCCGCCGATGAGGCGGAGGACGATGAGCTTGGCGTGGCGCACGGTCTGCTCGAGCCAGAGGTCGACCGAGAGGTTGTGCGAGAGCTTCAAGAGATTGGCGAGACGCAGGCCCTTGTAGCCGGCGCGGTCGGTGGCGGCGGCGAGCATGGCCAGTTCGCTGTCGGCGGAGGTGCCGAAGACGATCTCGCCGGGCGACTGATTGAGATCGATCGCCTCGCCTTCCTGCTGTATGGCGCCGGCCTGGGCGGCGAGAAGGTGCATGGTCGTGTCCTTGTGGGCGCGAGCGGTGTTCGGGGCCGCCCCTCACCCGCCGCTGCGCGATGACCTCTCCCCGAGGGGGCGAGGTGACGCTGGGGCGCGGGCGGGGTTGCTCTAGCTCCGACCGCGCCGCTTTTTTTCCTTCGCCCTGGCGCAGGGCCGGATGAGGGGTTACGCCGCCTGAAGGCTGGCCGTGATCGCATCGCGGTCGAGCGGGCTTTCGCCGATCACCACCAGCGCCGTTTCGCGCTTTTCGCCGTCCTTCCAGGGGCGGTCGAAATAGGCGTTTACGCGCGGGCCGACGGCCTGGATGGCCAGGCGCGCGGGGGCGCCTTCGATGGCGGCAAAGCCCTTGAGGCGCAGCACGTCGTGGGCGCGGATGGTTTCCTCGATGGTCTTGAGCAGGGCCTCGCGGCTGCCGGCGGGGAGACGGATCGAAAAGCTGTCGAAATCGTCGTGCTCGTGGCCTTCCCCGCCGTGCTCCAGTTCGTGGGCGGATTCGCGGCCGTCGAGATCGTCCTCGCTGGCCATGCCCAGGCCCAGGAGAGCGACGGTATCGACATGGCCGTTGGCGGCGCGCACGATGCCGGTTCCCGGACGCATGGCGGCGCGCAGTTCGGCTTCGACCGGGGCCAGGCCGGACTCGTCGACGAGGTCGGTCTTGTTGACGATGATGAGGTCGGCCGAGACGAGCTGGTCCTTGAAGAGTTCCCCCAAGGGCGTCTCGTGGTCGAGCATGGAATCGGCCTTGCGCTGGGCATCGACCGCCTCTTCGTCGGAGGCGAAACGGCCTTCGGCGAGGGCGGCGGCGTCAACGACGGTGACCACGCCATCGATGGTGACCTCGGTCTTGATCTCGGGCCAGTTGAAGGCGCGGATCAGCGGCTGGGGAAGCGCCAGGCCGGAAGTTTCGATGACGATGTGATCGGGGCGCTCGTCGCGTTCGAGCAGGGTCTTCATGGTGGGGATGAAATCGTCGGCCACGGTGCAGCAGATGCAGCCGTTGGCCAGCTCGATCATGTCCTCTTCGCGGCAGGTTTCGTCGCCGCACCCGGCCAGCACTTCCTTGTCGACGCCGATATCGCCGAACTCGTTGATGATGAGCGCGATGCGCTTGCCCCTGGCGTGGCCGAGCAGGTGCCGGACGAGCGTGGTCTTGCCCGAGCCGAGGAAGCCGGTGATGACGGTTACGGGGATCTTTTCGCTCATGCGTGCACCATTCTGGTTTGAGAGGCTTCGGCCTTGGCGAAGCGGGTATTGAGATAGCCCAGGAGCGGGCCGAGGATGAACCAGAAGACGGCACCGGCCGAGAGCGCGCTGGCGGCGAAGGCGGTGGCGAGGTGCGCCGGAACGGCGCTCGGTTCATGGGGCGGCTGCGGGGCACCGATGAGGTGGGGCAGAAGGATCAGCACGGCGCCGACGCCAATGGCCTGCCAGTTGCGGAACTTGGCGATACCCAGCAGACCGGCGCCGGTGGCGATGGCCGTGCCCCACCACCAGAGCTGGCGGGCGCCCAGATCTGCGGCCGGCATGCCCGGAAGTTCGGGCGGCAGGCCGAAGGCGGGCGCGAGCTGGAAGACGATGAAGCCACCCAGGCCCCAGACGATGCCGTTGGCGGCGGTGATGGGCAGGCCCACCAGCACCGAGACGGCGGCGAGGACCAGCGCGAAACCGATGGCGGCGAGGACGTCGGCAAGCACCGTATAGAAGATGCGCTCGGCGCCATCCTGGGGCGCCCAGGCGTCTTCGTCGTGGACGTGGCCGGCAGGGGCGGCCTCCTGGGCATCGTGGCTGTGGGCCGCGGCGCCATCGTCATGGGTGTGGGTGGCCGGGGCCGCAGGAGCTTCCTGGCCCTCATAGGTCTCGGCCTCGAGGATCAGCGGGGCGACGCGCCACTGCTGGACCGCCGACATGGCAAGACCGGCCGCGAGTCCGGAAAGAACCGCAGCGAAGAATATTCGCCGGAACAGATTCATTTTGTCTCGAAGCGCTTAGTGGCAGGGGAAGCCGAGGGCGTGGCGGGTGTCGTGGGCGCCGTTGTGGACGCGCATGTCACTGGCAAAGCCAATGCCGCCCAGCAGCACGAAGCCCAGGACGAGGGCAAGGCCGCCAGCGACAAGCCGCTGAGACAAGGTGAGATTGATGGTCTGGGTCTGCGTAGCAGTGGTCATTTTGCGGACACCCTCCGTGCGCGCGGATTAACGAGTTGGGCGTTTCCGCCCGGTTGCGCTGGCAGGTCTCCTGGCTCGCGGCCTCTTTGTCGCTGTGCCGCCTTCCCGGGCGAAGCCCAGTGGCAAATGGCAAAGCTGGCCGCTTACAGTTGCGGGGGCAGCCACGGTCTAGGCCCCTGATGGGTAATCCGCACCGTGTTCCCTTTTCATCCCCCGCGCCTGCGCTTGGGGGAACCAACGTGGGGTTAGGATTGCCACATATGGTTGCGCAAGGTCAATGCGCGTGAAATCGGCGCAGGGTTTCCTATGTATGAGGAAGAGAGGCTTCTCTGATGGAGACAGACATGGACGACCAGCCCAAGGATCACTGGAAGACCTTCACCGAGGAAATCGAGGTGGCCGGCAGCCAGCTCGTCGAGCGCATCACCCAGTTGCTCAAGGAGGGCAATGTGCGGCGCCTGCGCGTCAAGTCCGAGCGCGGCGACATCTATGCCGAGATCCCGCTCAATGCCGGGGTCGGCCTGGGCGGCATCATGGTGCTGGCCGCGCCGTGGCTGGCGCTGCTGGGGGCCCTGGCGGGGCTGCTGGCGCGGGTCAAGATCGAGGTGGTGCGGATCGAGCCGGTCGAGCCCGGGGAGGCTCCCCCGGCCGACAAGCAGCCGGACGAGCCCGATATCGATATCTAGCCGCTATTGCGGGGCGGCGGCTTCGCCGGCGCCCTCCCCTTCCCCGGTATCGGTATCGGCCGGGGCGCTGGGGTCGGGATAGCTGAGGTAGACGTCGTAGATGCGCGCATCGAGATCCACCAGGAGCGGCTCGGTGGAGGACACTTCCCTGTCGCCCAGGATCGGGGTGTCGTCGACGCCGGCGGGCAGGTCCTTGCGCGGCTCGAACGCGACCCCGAGCGAACAGCCGCCCGGAAGCGAGGCAAGCTTGCCGGAGGTGAAACTGGCCGAGCCGCCGTAGTCCCAATAGAAGCCGAGCAGGGTAAAGGGCTCGCCGTTGAGCGCCTGGACCTCGGCCACGGTCTGGCCGATATGGACGCCGCCGGGAGCGCTGTCATTGGGCGGGACGGTGAAATAGGCGATCGAGTCGCGGTTCTCCTCATCCCACCAGCCGACCTGGAAGCGCCTCGCCTCGTCATTGGGGAAGACGGTGGTGGCGAGCATGGTCTCGCCCTCGGCCCCGGGGACTTCGCCGAAGACGACGTTTTCCTTGCCGAAGGTCTCGATGAGGCGCGCCTCGGACGAATCGGGGCCGAACGGCCCCGAGCAGGCGAGCTCGGCGGCGGCTGCGGGAAGGACCGCGCCGGCCAGGGCCAACAGGGCGACGGGAAGACGCAGGATCATGGATTGCCTCGCGGTATTCGGTGCTTTCCCTGAAATGTGTATGGGACGCCCGATGACTGCAAGATGAACGAGCGGACGCCCATTGACGGAAGGCGGCGGGCGCGAGAGTGTGCGTCTCTCCCGCCTCCCGGTGCTCCATGCAGTTTTCCGCTTCCGCCGTGCTGCCGATCGTCCTGCTGATCGGATCGAACGTTTTCATGACCATTGCCTGGTACGGGCACCTCAAGTTCCCCACCGCGCCGATGTGGATCGCGGTGATGGCGAGCTGGTGCATCGCGCTGGTCGAATACTGGCTGGCGGTGCCCGCCAACCGCATCGGGTACGGCACCTATAGCGCGGCCGAGCTCAAGACCATCCAGGAGGTGATCTCGCTCAGCGTCTTCGCCGGCTTCGCCGTGCTGGTGCTGGGCGAAAGGTTCACCTGGAACCACGTGGTGGGTTTCGCGCTGATCTTTGCGGGTGCCTTCTTCATCTTCAAGGGACCGCTGCGCTAGCTCCAGGCCGGGAACGGATCGGGCAGGCTCGTCCAGTTGTCGGGCGTGAAGGCGCGCGCCGGGACGAGCGCGGCATCGAGCTCGCGCCGGATGGCGGCTTCGTCCATGTCCTCAAGGCCGATGAAGACCAGTTCCTGGCGCCGGTCGCCCCAGACGGGGTCGAGATAGGCGCGCATGGAGCCGGCCCAATCCGGATCGTCCGGCCAGCGCTGGGGCGGAACGGCGGACCACCACAGGCCCCGCCGACCGGTCCGCACGAGCGCTCCAGCCTGGCTCAGCTCACCGACGAAATGCGGGCGGGTGGCGAGCCAGAAGAAGCCCTTGGCGCGCACGACGCCCGGCCAGGCGCGGGCGATGAAACGATCGAGCAGGGCCGGATTGAAGGGCCGGCGGGCGCGGTAGACGAAGGAGCGGATGCCGTATTCAAGGGTCTCGGGGACGTGGTAGGCAAAGCCGTTGAGCTCCTTGAACCAGAGCGGATTGCGCTCGGCCATCTCGAGACTGAAGAGGCCGGTATCGAGGACCCGGTCGAGGGGAAGCTGGGCGAAATCGGTCTCGATGAGGTCGGCCGAGGGATTGAGCGCCTTGATGATGGAAACGGCGGCCTGGCGCTGGAGCGGGCTGGCCGATGAGACCTTGTTGAGGACGATGACGTCGGCAAACTCGATCTGCTCGACGAGGAGGTCGACGAGAGCGCGCTCGTCCTCGGGGCCCAGGGTCTCGCCCCGATCCTTGAGGAAATCGGAAGAGCCGTAATCCTTGAGGAGGTTGGCGCAATCGACCACTGTCACCATGGTGTCGAGCCGGGTGATGTCGGCCAGGCTCTCCCCGTTCTCGTCGCGGAAATCGAAGGTGGTGGCGACGGGGAGCGGCTCGGAGATGCCGGTGGATTCGATGAGGAGATAGTCGAAGCGTTCCGCCTCGGCGAGCTTGCGCACCTCGGCGAGGAGATCGCCGCGCAAGGTGCAGCAGATGCAGCCATTGCTCATTTCGACCAGCTTTTCATCGGTCCGCGAAAGATCGGCGCCCCCCTCGCGGACCAGCGAGGCGTCGATATTGACCTCGCTCATGTCGTTGACGATGACGGCGACGCGCCGGCCCTCGCGATTGTTGAGGATTTGATTGAGCAAGGTGGTCTTGCCGGCGCCCAGAAAGCCGGAGAGCACGGTGACGGGAAGTCGTTTCATGGAATGATCCTGGCTGGAAAGCGCCCCCCTCCCCGGCGGAGGGAGAGGGGATGGAGGGGTTAGTGGTGGTGATGGCCGTGGGTCTCTCCGGCGCCGCCGACCGCCACGATGTTGAACGGCTTGCCGGCAAGCGCGATCTCGCGGGTCTTGGCGAAGCTCTGCGCATCCACGATGTGGATGAGGCCCTTGAGAGGATCGGTGACGGCGATCTCGTCACCGGCGACCGCCACGCGGGGGCGCGGCAGACTCCATTCGCCATCCATCGAATAGGGCTCGGTCAGCCGCAGCGTGCCGGTGACGGCGGCCGAGAGGATGTCGAGCTGGAGCAGGTTGCCGTCCTCGGTGAAGACATAGGCGAATTTGGGCCGCACAGGATCGACGGCGAAGTGCACGCGCCGGGTCGGCAGGTCGACGAGACGGAAGGCGTCCTGGGCACTCGGGTCGATGACGGCGACGCGCGAGGCGCCGTAATTGCCCAGGAAGTACTGGAAGCCGACGCCGCCGAGGAGCGCGGTCGCCTTGCCTTCGGGCAGGTCAGGCGCATAGGGCAGGAAGGAAATCTCGGGACCTTCGCCGCCCTCCCTGGCGATCAGCAGGCCGGTGCCGCAGGCGATGGCGAGAAGGTTGCCCGAAGAGGCTTCGCCATGCAGGTCCGGGCAGGCATGGAAGTCCCCAACGGTAGCGCCGGCGGCGTCGCGTACCCATACGCCAGTCGGAAGGGCCTTGGGGTCTTCGGCATTGGGCTCGGTGATGATGGTATGGGCGCCGAAGGGGATGGCGACGCCGTGATGGGGCGCGGGCGTGGCGGTTTCGGCAAACGTGGCGTCGCCGGCGAGAACCGCGGTTTCCGAATAGGTCCGGGCAACGCCCTCGCCATCGTAGAAGACAGCGAAATTGCCATCGTGCTCGACGAAGTGGACGGGGCGCTCGCCAGTGAGGACGGCCGAGCCGAGCGAGGGATCGGTGAGCGTGAGATCTCCGTGGTCCCCGTGATCATCGACGGATACGCCGGTGGCGATTACCGCCACCTGGTTGTCATTGCCCTGGACGGCATAGACGGCGCGCTTGGCGGGCGTGGCGTAGAGGGTTGCGGGCCCGGAAAGGGCAAAACTGCCCAGGGCGTCGCCGCTCTCCAGATCGATGGCGGTAACGGTGGGGTCGGCATGGTCGGCCACGAAGAGCCGCCAGGCGACCTCTTCCTCGGCGATCGCGGGCGTTGCAAGACCCAGCGCCAGCAGCAGGGCGAGCGGGGAGATGGCACGCTTCATCGGAAATCCTTTACGTTATATCGTTACGAGGTGACGCGATATGCGGCCCCGGCCCGAGGGTTCAGGCAATGGGGCTTGGCATGGCGAATGATGTAACTATATAACGTTTCGGAATTTGCGCTGGCAAGCGTTGACACCAAAAATGTTATTACGTTACACACAGGCCGATTCAGAGAAAGCCGCCCACATGGCCGACAACCCGCCTCCCGGACACCTCCATCACGACCACGGTCACGAGCCGGCGCAGCGCCTGCCCCGGCCGCAGCAGCGCGCCTTCAGTCTTGCCCAGCAGGGTCTGGCGGTGCGGCTGGGCATCGTGGCGGTGCTGATCGCCGGTATCTGGCTGGCGGTGATCGCGCTGGTGCAGCCATGAGCGCCATCAGGCTCAAGGACGTGACCCTGGGCTACGAGGGGCATCCGGCGGTTCATCACCTGGACGGCACATTCGAGGATGGCTCGCTCACCGCGATCGTGGGGCCGAACGGATCGGGCAAATCCACCCTCCTCAAGGGCATCGTGGGCATGCTCCAGCCGCTGACCGGCTCGATCGAGCGGGCGCCGGGCGCGACCATCGCCTACCTGCCGCAGAGCGCCGATATCGACCGCACGTTTCCGGCCACGGTGGCGGACCTGGTGGCGCTGGGCCACTGGCGGCGGCGCGGGCTCTTTGCCGCCATTACCGGCGCCGATTATCGCGAGGTGGAAGAGGCGCTGGCGACGGTGGGGCTCACCGGCTTCGAGAACCGCCCCCTCGATACGCTTTCGGGCGGGCAGCTGCAGCGCGCGCTCTTCGCGCGGGTGATGCTGCAGGACGCCGACACGATCCTCCTCGACGAGCCGTTCACGGCGATCGACGAAAAGACGGTGATCGACCTCATCGAACTGGTGCGGCGCTGGCACGCCGAGGACCGCACGGTAATCGCGGTGCTGCACGATGCCGAAATGGTCAAGGCGGTGTTTCCAAGGACGCTGCTGATGGCCCGCGAGCCGGTGTGCTGGGCCGATACCGACAAGGCCCTCAAGGCCGAAAACCTGCTCAAGGCGCGGCGCATGACCGAAGCCTGGGACGAGCACGCGCCCTGGCACGAAAATGGCCACGCCCATGGAGGCGGACATTGAACCTGATTGATCTACTGATCGGGCCGTTCGTCAATTACGGCTTCCTGACCCGGGCGCTGGCCGGCGCCATGATCCTGGCGCTCTCGGCCGGGCCGGTCGGCGTGTTCCTGATGCTGCGCCGCATGAGCCTGGCGGGCGACGCCATGGCCCATGCGATCCTGCCGGGTGCCGCCGTGGGGTTTCTGGTGGCGGGCCTGCAGATCCTGCCGATGACACTGGGCGGGTTCGCCGCCGGACTGGTGGTGGCGCTGCTGGCAGGGCTGGTGAGCCGGCTGACCGTGCAGCGCGAGGACACGAGCCTGGCCGCGTTCTACCTGATTTCGCTGGCGCTCGGAGTGATGCTGGTGAGCCTGCGCGGCTCGAGCGTGGACCTGATGCACGTGCTGTTCGGCACGGTGCTGGCGCTCAACAACGATGCGCTGATCATGATCGGGGCCATCGCCACGATCAGCCTTACCGCGCTGGCGGTGATCTGGCGGCCGCTTTTCGCCGAATGCCTCGACCCCACCTTCCTGCGCGCCATCGGCAAGGCGGGACCGGTAGTGCACTTCACCTTCCTCGGGCTGGTGGTGCTGAACCTCGTCGGGGGCTTCCAGGCTCTGGGTACGCTGCTGGCCGTAGGCCTGATGATGCTGCCGGCGGCGGCCGCCCGGTTCTGGGTGCGGCGCCTCGAGGCGCTCTGCGTGCTGGCAGTGCTGGTCGGCATGGCCTCGAGCTATCTGGGTCTTCTGCTCTCATACTATTTCAGCGTGCCTTCGGGGCCGGCGATCATCCTGGTCGCAGGCGGGTTCTATGCCTTCTCGCTGATCTTCGGCGCGCGCGGGGTGATCCGCACGCGCCTCACCTCCCCCCGACACCGCATTGCCTAGGAGATTGCCCATGTTCGCCCGCGCCCTTCTCGTTTCCGCCTTTGCGCTCATCACCGCGCCGGCGCTCGCAGCGCCCGTCAATGCGGTAGCCAGCTTCTCGATCCTGGGCGACATGGTGGCGCGCGTGGGCGGGGACCGGGTGGCACTGACCACGATCGTGGGGCCCAATGCCGACACCCATGTCTATGAGCCGACACCGACCGATGCGGCCAATGTGGGCAAGGCGCAGGTCTTCTTCGTTTCGGGCCTGGGCTTTGAGGGCTGGATGGACCGGCTGGTGGAAGCCACCGGCTACAAGGGCCAGCTGGTGGTGGCGAGCGAGGGCGTTTCGAGCCGCACCATGGACGAGGACGGCGAGACCATTACCGATCCCCATGCCTGGCAGAGCCTGAGCAACGGGCTCATCTACGTGGCCAATATCGCCAAGGCGCTCTGCTCGGTGGACGCCGAGGGCTGCCAGACCTACGAGGCCAACGCCAAGGCCTATTCGGACGAGATCTCGGCGCTCGACGCCGAGGTCAAGGCGCAGATCGCCAGCGTGCCCGAGGCCAAGCGCAAGGTCATCACCACCCATGACGCCTTCGGTTATTTCGGGGCGGCCTACGGGGTGACCTTCGAGGCGCCCGAGGGCGTATCGACCGAAAGCGAAGCCTCGGCGGCGGACGTGGCGAAGCTCATCGAGCAGATCCGCGGCGAGGGCGTGAGCGCGCTCTTCGTCGAAAACATGAGCGACGGCCGGCTGGTCGAGCAGATCGCGCGCGAGACCGGCGTGAAGCTGGGCGGCGAGCTCTATGCCGATGCGCTCAGCACCAAGGACGAGGGCGCGGGCACCTATCTGGACATGTTCAGGCACAACGTGGCGCTGCTGGTGCCGGCCATGAAAGGCGAATGACCGGCCCAAAACCGGCCTGCCCCGCTTGGAGGCGGGGCAAGACTCTCCTAGATTTAGGGGAATGGAGAAGACGATGACACATTCTCACGAGGAACCGGCCGAGGCGCTGACGCGTAACCAGGGGCTGGTGCTGGGCACGCTTACGGGCGCGGACGCCCCGCTTTCGGCCTATGACATCCTCGACCGGCTGCGCGAGGACGGCCTGCGGGCTCCGCTCCAGGTCTACCGGGCGCTCGACAAGCTGGTGGAGCGCGGACTGGCGCATCGCCTGGAAAGCCTCAATGCCTTCGTGGCCTGCGCCGATGCCCATTGCCACCGCACGGGCGTCATCGCCTTCGCCATCTGCGAAAGCTGCGGGCGCGTCGACGAATTCGCCGACGACGTGGTGCGCGAACGCCTGGCCGGCTGGGCCGGCGAGAACGGCTTCAAGCCCAGCCGCACGACCATAGAGCTGCGCGGCACCTGCAAGCAGTGCCTGGCACGGGCGGCATAAGGCCTTTTTTGCTCACAGGATCAGCCCCGCGGGGCTCTGCGCGGGTTGCGAATTCCCTGGCCCCGGCCTTCGCCGGGGAGGAGGGCTCTTGAGAGGGTTCTGGTGGTGCCGAAAAGGAAGGCCAGCCAGGACGTTGAGGATCCTGACTGGCCTGGGGAGACGAGTGCAGCAAGCGACCTCGTCGTGCGGTGGAAGCCGGGCGGCTCCGTTGGCGACGACTAGGCCATATTTTATTATGACTGTCAAACTCATATTTTAACCCGAACGCTCTACCGCAGCGGGACGGCGGCGGACGGGCGCAGGATCAGTGAGCGGCGAGGGCCGGCTCGCCGAGGTCAAGGCCGAGACGGACGCGCAGGTTGCGCTTCTTGTCGGCCAGATCGGCGATGGTGTAGCTCTCGAGCACGTTGAAGAAGGCCTGCAGGGCCTCCGAAAGGGCCGAGCTCAGTTCGCACCCGACATGGAGCGGGCAGGAGATGACGCCGTCATCCTCGAAGCACTCGGCCAGCGCGAAGCTTTCCTCGGTGCGCTTGATGACGTCGAGCAGCGTAATCTCGTTGGCCGGGCGGCCCAGCTTGATGCCGCCGTGGCGGCCGCGCACGGTCTCGATGATGCCATCCTCGACCAGCGGCTTGATGAGCTTGAACAGGAACAGCTCGGAAATCGAATAGGCCTTGGCGACATCGGCAACGCGGCTCAACTCGGGCGCGTTGACCGCGCAGTAGATGAGGGTCCGGATCGCGTAGCTCGATTGCTTGGTCAGCCGCATTGGCCATTCCTTTTCGACGTTTGGGGCGGCGCAAAGCGCAACCATTGGTTAAGCCTTAGCCCCAACCGGGAGCCGCCTCAAGTGCCTTCAAGCCCTTGAAATCGCGCGTTTTTGCGGCCTTTTCAAAAACACCAGCGACTTCAACAGTTTATAACAGTTCTAAAGTTTGTCAATTTAAGTTGAGAGGATCGATCAGGATTGGCGTCAGCTGACGACGGTGATCTTTTCGGCGGCGCGGGTGACCCCGGTATAGAGCCAGCGGCGCCTATCCTCGCGGAAGACGCCGCTTTCGTCGAACAGGTAGACGTTGTCCCACTGGCTGCCCTGAGCCTTGTGGACGGTGAGACAGTAGCCGAAGGTGAATTCGTCGTAGCCGCGCCGTTCGGGCCAGGAGAGGTTGGCCTCCTCGCCAGTGAAAAAGGCCTTGTGGGTGACAACCTTGACCTGCTGGCCGACGCCTGTGCCATCCTCTTCCGGATCGAGCCACATCTGGATGCGGCCGTTGGCGCGGGCGTTGATCTGGGCGACGGTGAAGATCTGGCCGTTGAGGAGCTTCTTGATCGGGTTGTTGCGCAGGCATACGAGCCGGTCGCCGACGACGGGCTCCTGGTGGGGCAGGCCTTTGAGCTCGCGGATGCGGTCGTTGTACATGAGGCGGGTCTTGTTGCGCCCAACCAGCACCTGGTCGGCGCCGAGCACTTCGGCCTGGTCGACTTCGCGGGCGCTGATGACCTTGGACTCGCCATAGCTGCCGCGCTCGAGATTGCCGCCTTCGCGGATGTCCATGGACATGCGGATGATGGGGTTTTCCTGGGCCTGGCGACGGATGTCGGTGAGCATGATGTCGGGCTCGACCTGGGTGAAGTAACCCGCGCCCTGGACCGGAGGCAGCTGGAAGGGATCGCCGAGGACCAGCACCTTGGTGCCGAAGGAGAGGAGATCGACCGCCAGCGCCTCGTCGACCATGGAGACCTCGTCGATGACGATAAGGTCGGCGGTGACGGCGGCGGATTCGGGGTCGAGCACGAAGCGGGGTTCGGAGGCGTTGCCCTCGCCCTGCCCTTCCCCCTCGAGCTTGTAGATCAGGGAATGGATGGTCGAGGCGCCCCGGCAGCCGCGCTTGCGCATGACGAGCGCGGCCTTGCCGGTGAAGGCGGCGTATTTGACGCTCTTGACGCCCGTGCCCAGATGCTTGGCGAGCGTGGTCTTGCCGGTGCCGGCCCAGCCGAAGAGCCGGAAGACCTGCGGGGCAGACTTGTCCTTGAGCCAGGCCGAAACCTTGCCCAGGGCCTCATCCTGCTGGGGCGTCCACTGCACCATGCCTCTAGACGATCCGCGTCCGCACCGTTCCCACTCCGGCCACCTCGCCCTCTAGCAGGTCCCCGCGCACCACGGCGGCGACGCCGGCCGGCGTGCCGGTGAAGAGGAGATCGCCGGCCTTGAGCTCAACGAGGTTGGAGAGAAGGGAAATGGACTCGGCGATGGACCAGATCAATTGGGATATATCCCCGGACTGGCGAACGGCGCCGTTGACGGCGAGCGTGATGGCGCCGCTCTCGGGATGGCCGATGCGGGCGACGGACACGATATCGCCGATCGGGGCGGAGTGGTCGAAGCCCTTGGCCATGTCCCAGGGCCGGCCGCCCTTCTTGGCGACGGCCTGGATATCGCGGCGGGTCATGTCGAGGCCCACGGCATAGCCATAGATCTTGCCCAGGGCCGCCTCGACCGGAATGTTGCTGCCGCCATCGGCCAGGGCGACGACCAGCTCGATCTCGTGCTGGTAGTCGGCGGTATCGGCCGGATAGGGCGTGTCGGCGCCGCCGGTGACGAGCGTATCGGCGGGCTTGGCGAAGAAGAAGGGCGGCTCGCGATCGGGGTCGTGGCCCATTTCGCGCGCGTGCTCGGCATAGTTGCGGCCCACGCAATAGATGCGGCGGACGGGAAACAGGCCGCCCCCCGCGACGGGGACGGCGGCAACGGGCGGCGGGGGAATCACGAACTGCGACATGAAGGCTCCTTGCTGCCCTTGGGTAACGCGAGAGAGCGTTTGCGTCACGGCCTATCTGCCACTAAGAGCAAGGCCAGGTTTCTCTAGGGGAGATTTCTCGTGACCATCAAGCGTATCGAACCCGGCAAGCGCATGAGCGAAGCCGTGATCCACGGCAACACCGTCTACCTGGCCGGCCAGGTGGCGACCAACTACGATGCGGGGATCACCGAGCAGGTCCAGCAGGTGCTGGCTGCCATCGATGACGTGCTGGCCAAGGCCGGGACCAACAAGTCCAACGTGCTTTCGATGCAG
>Ga0182743_1001378_pt1 | contig 23911 bp, 24 predicted proteins | sample eDN3rd30CKraftOP_FD_128522 | JGI IMG/M metagenome (GOLD analysis project Ga0182743, IMG submission 128522) | Enriched Organic Plus compost microbial communities from Emeryville, California, USA - eDNA 3rd pass 30_C Kraft OP (version 2) (version 2) ... | reverse complement strand
TGCTGCGCAAGGGCCGCTGGCGGCCGCTGCGGATGCTCACCGGCATCGAGCAGGCCGGCCCGCTGAAGGTGGCGCTGGTGCCGCAACGCATCTTCGTCGACGGCGTGGACGTCACCCCTTCGCTGAGCGCCGCCTCCATCGAAATGTCAGAGGTGCTGCAACTGCACACCGCGCACATGCAACTGGTCGGCAACCGCATCCTGGTCGACCTCGACGGCCTGTTCCCGCCGCCGCGCCTGGAGTTCGCCGTGCGCAGCCTGAAGCTGGCCGACGGCGGCATGGACCTGCAGTTGGGCGACGACCTGGCCAGCCTGCAATGGCCGCAGTTGCAGGCGCCGGAGAGCTACATGTTCATCCAGGGCGGCGACATCAAGATGGCCCGCACCATCCTGGTCAAGGCCTACGCCCTGTTCACCAGCCTCAGCCCCGGGCAGCCGCTGCTGTTCAACCTCTACGACTACCGACGCCAGTTGCAGTACGGCGAGATCCGCCTGCGCCAGGACGGCATGGTGCACATCGCGGTGTCGCCGGTGAAGGCGCCGGCCCCGCAGGAGAAAGCCCTATGAAGCGCCTGCTGCCCCTGCTCCTCGCCCTGCCCCTGTTCGCGCAGGCGCAAAGCGCCATCGACCGCCAGCAGCAGGAACTGCAGCTGCTGCGCCAGGGCTGGTTCCAGCAGACGCCGCCGGACGCCGGGCACGCCGCCAGCCGCCCGGGCGGCATGCGCGACTCCGGCCAGGATGGCGTCGGCCTGCTGCTGCACAACGTGGACATGTACTTCGAGGGCGGCATCGGCTTCCACAGCCCGCAGCTCAAGGGCTGGCTGGTGCCGCTCAAGGCCGGTGCGCCGGTGGATTTCGACCGCCCGCAGGACCTGCGCATCCAGGTCACCGAGGGCGAGGTGATCCTCGACCCGCAGCAACTGGCCAGCCTGTTCAACGAGCGCATCCTGGCTTATCCACAGAGCATGCTGCGCAACTTCAGCATGAGCATCGACGGCGAGCGCCTGCGCGTCAGTGGCGAGGTGCAGCCCCTGGGCATCGGCCCCTGGCTGCCGCTGCGCCTGGCCGGCAGCGTGCGCCTGGAGGGCGACGAGATCCTCTACCAGCCGGACCAGGTCAAGGTCCTCGGCGTGCCGGCCTACGGCGCCATGAGCCTGGTCGGCCTGCACCTGGACTCACTGGTCAGCCTGGAGCGCCCCGGCGCCCTGCTGCGCGACAACGCCATGCGCCTGGACTACCACCGGGTGTTCCCGCTGGTGGGCATCGACGGCAAGGTCGACGCCGCCTGGCTCGATGCGCAGGGCCTGCACCTGCGCTTCGCCCGCCCGGCCGGCAGCCCGCCGCCGCGCTTCGAGCCGCCCAGCCTGGCCGGCCCTTCGTACATCTGGCTGCAATCGGGCGACCTGAAGATCTTCGAGATCCTCATCACCTACGCGCAGGTGCTGCTCAAGGCCGAGCAGCCCGGCCAGACGCTGGCGTTCAGTCTCAAGGACTACCGCAAGGTGCTGGCCACCGGCATCACCCAGGTCAACGAGGACGGCACCTTCTTCATGCGCGTGCCGCCCTACGCGAACGACGCGCCGGCCCAGCGGCTGGTATCCTCTGCCACCGATGGATCACCCTGAGCACATGACCGGAGCCACGATGTCCCAAGCCCCTTCCCGCCTGCCGCTGGCGATGATCGCCGCCCTCGCCGAGAACCGCGTGATCGGCATCGACAACCGCCTGCCCTGGCACCTGCCGGCCGACCTCAAGCACTTCAAGGCGCTGACCCTCGGCAAGCCGATCATCATGGGCCGCAAGACCTGGGACTCCCTCGGCCGCCCGCTGCCCGGCCGGCTCAACCTGGTGGTCAGCCGCCAGGCCGGCCTGCAGTTGGAGGGTGCGGAGGTCTTCACCTCGCTGGAAGCCGCGCTGCAGCGCGCCGACGCCTGGGCGCGGGAGGAGGAAGCCGAGGAGCTGATGCTGATCGGCGGCGCCCAGCTCTACGCCGAGGCCCTGCCCGTGGCCGAGCGCCTGTACCTGACCCGCGTGGCCCTGAGCCCGGCGGGCGACGCGCACTTCCCCGAGGTGGACGAAAGCCGCTGGCACCTGGCGTCCAGCATCGAGCATGAAGCCACGGCGGAAACACCGGCCTATGCCTTCGAGGTCTGGGACCGCGCTTGAGGGGCTCTTGGCCTGGCAGGATCGACTGTCTTGCCCACTGAACCGAGGTGCTTTCCGTAGGATGGGTTGAGCTTGCGAAACCCATGCGGTCTCGGTGATGGGTATCGCTTCGCTCAACCCATCCTACGGGTGTCGCGTTTGCCGGAGGAGGCAGGCGGGCTTGCTCGCTTCTACGACAAGCCGCCGTCCGTCAGGGGGTCGCCGGCTTCGCCGCCGCGCGGCGGTAGGCCCAGACCATCAGGGCGATGCCGCCGAGGATCATCGGCACGCACAGCAGCTGGCCCATGGTCAGCCAGTCCCAGGCCAGGTAGCCCGGGCCGCCGTTGCCGCCGGCGCCCTGGTCGGCGTCGGGCAGGCGGAAGAACTCGACGAAGAAGCGGAAGCAGCCGTAGCAGAGGATGAACAGGCCCGACACCGAGGCGGTCGGCCGCGGCTTGCGCGAGAACATCCAGAGGATGGCGAACAGCACTATGCCTTCCAGGGCGAACTCGTACAGCTGCGACGGGTGGCGCGGCAGCTGCGCCGGGTCGCTGTAGGGCGGGAAGATCATCGCCCAGGGCACGTCGGTGGGCTTGCCCCACAGCTCGGCGTTGATGAAGTTGCCGATGCGCCCGGCGCCCAGGCCGATCGGCACCAGCGGGGCGATGAAGTCCATCAGCTGGAAGAAGCTCTTGCCGTTGCGCTTGCCGAACCACCAGGTGGCCAGCATCACCCCGATCAGCCCGCCGTGGAACGACATGCCGCCTTCCCAGACCTTGAACAGGTTCAGCGGGCTGGCCAGGTAGAAGTCCAGCTTGTAGAACAGCACGTAGCCCAGGCGCCCGCCGAGCACCACGCCGCAGGCGACCCAGAACACCAGGTCGGAGAGCTTCTCCTTGCTCCAGGTCGCATCGAAGCGGTCGAGCCGGCGCGAGGCCAGCAGCCAGGCGCCGCCGATGCCGATCAGGTACATCAGCCCGTACCAGTGGATCTTCAGGGGGCCGAGCGACACCGCGACGGGGTCGATCTGTGGATAGGGCAGCATCGCTTACTCCTAGGGTTTGATCAGGAAACTCATGCCGATGCAGAACATCAGCAGAGCGAACAGGCGCTTGAGCACCTTGGCCGGCAGGCGGTGCGCCAGACGCGCGCCGATGCGGGCGAAGAACATGCTGGTGACGGCGATGCCCACCAGCGCCGGCAGGTAGACGAAGCCGAAGCTCCACTGCGGCAGCTCGGGCCGGTGCCAGCCGACCACGATGAACGAAATCGCCCCGGCGATGGCGATGGGCAGACCGCAGGCCGAGGACGTAGCCACCGCCTGCTGCATGGAGACGCCGCGCCAGGACAGGAAAGGCACGGTCAGCGAGCCGCCGCCGATACCGAAGATCGCCGAGGCCCAGCCGATGAAGCCGCCGGCCGCGCCCAACCCGCCCTTGCCCGGCAGGCTGCCGCCGGCCTTGGGTTGCAGGCCCAGGGTCATCTGGATGGAGATGAGCACGGCGAAGACGCCGATGATCTTCTGCAGCACCGCTCCCTTGATGGCCGAGGCGGTCAGCGCGCCCAGGGCGCTGCCGACGACGATGCCCACGGTCATCCACAGGAACACCGGCCAGAGCACCGCGCCGCGGCGATGGTGTTCGAGGATGGAATTGACCGAGGTGAAGACGATGGTCGCCAGCGAGGTGCCCACCGCCATCTGCGTCAGCACCTCGACGGGAAAGCCATGGGCGGTGAAGCTGAACACCAGCACCGGGACGATGATCAGGCCACCGCCGACGCCGAACAACCCGGCCAGCACGCCCGCGCAGGCACCCAGCACCAGGTAGAGAAGGAACTCCATGGAGACCTCGGGTGGCAAAAGCGGCATGGTACCGAAAATGCGCCGGCGACGGCAGCCGCCCGCGGTGGATGGCCGCGTCTCAGTCGCCCGCCTTGCCCCAGACCAATACCGGCCGCACCACCTCACCCAGTTGGCTACGCGGTATGGGCCCGAAGTAGCGGCCATCGAAGGACAACCGGCTGTAATCGGAGAGCATCAGCACCTGGCCGGCCGCCAATTGGAAGCGATCGCTGTCGGGCCGGGGCATCGCCCTGCCCCTGGGGTCAACGTCCAGGCGCTGGCTGCGCACCTGCAACTGGCCGTTGATGCTGATGCCAGCAGGCTGGATAGCTACCTCGTCACCCGCTTCACCCACCAGGCGCTTGAGCAGGCGCATGTAGCCGCCGGGACAAGTGCCGGCAGCCAGATAACCACGCTCGTGGGCGAGGCGAAACACCTCGCGCTGCGGAGGGCAGAACAGTACCAGGTCGCCCCGCGCCGGCACCTTGTCCACCACCCAGTAGAGTCCGGGCGGGAAGCTGCTGGTGGTGTTGATGCGCAACCCGACATGCAGTACCAGCGGCAAGGCACAGAAAGCCGCGATCGCCGCCAGTGCGGCGATACTCAACGGCCGCATCAGGCATTGGCCCTGGCGGGATGCCGGTCGATGGTCCGGTCGCTTTCTCGCGGTGCCGGCACCCGCGCCCTGGCCAGGAACACCGGGTCCTGGAAATACAGCGGCTGCTTGCCGTAGAAGGCCGGGAAGCCGGCGCAGTAAACCACCATGTCGCCCGCCTCCTGGATGTTGCCCTGGCTGTCCTTGCGCGGCCCCGGCATGCGTAGAGCCTCATCCACGGTCAACAGTGGACGCTGCACTTCCTGCAGGGTCCGGGAAACCTGGCCCAGCAGCGCGCTGGAGCGCCGCCCGCTGGTGGTGATCTGCTCCTTGACGATGGTGGTCTGCCCGGTCAGCTTGGACAGGTGTTCGGCGGTCTCCACGCGGTTCGGCGGGTAGGCGTTCTGGATGTGGCAGTTGGAGGTGATGCTCTCGTTCTGCCCGTAGAACTCCTGCAACTGCGAGAGATCCTGGACAATCAGGTAGCACTTGATGCCATAGCCGGCCACGAAGGCCAGCGACTCCTGCATGATGTCCAGCTTGCCGAGGCTGGGGAACTCGTCGAGCATCATCAGCAGGCGGTGCTTGTAGTGCGCCTTGGGCCGGCCATCCTCGAAATCCATCTTGTCCGCCAGCAGGCGCACGATCATGTTCACCAGGATGCGCACCAGCGGGCGCAGGCGCGCCTTGTCGTTGGGCTGGGTGATGATGTACAGGCTCAGCGGATCGTCGTGGTTCATCAGGTCGCGGATCTTGAACTCCGAACGGCTGACGTTGCGCGCCACTATCGGGTCGCGGAACAGCGACAGGTAGGACTTGGCGGTGGACAGTACCGAGCCGGCCTCTTCCGCCGGGCGGTCGAGCATGTCCCGGGCCGCCGAGCCCACCAGCGGATGGTTCTCGCCATTGAGATGGCCATAGTGGGTCATCTCCTGCCAGAGCTCCTCGATCGGCCGCGACGGATCGGCCAGCATGGCGTCCAGTGCCGGCAGGCTGGCCACGCCCCCCTCGTCCAGCGAGCGATAGCACAGGTGCAGGATGCAGCCCACCAGTAGGGCCTGGGAGGTCTTCTGCCAATGATCGTTGAGACCCTTGCCATCGGGGTCGACGATCAGCGTGGCGAGGTTCTGTACGTCGCCCACTTCGAACTCGGTGCCCAGGCGGATTTCTTCCAGAGGGTTCCAACCCACGCAGCCATTGGCAGTTGCCGGCTCGAAGCGCAGCACCCGGTTGCCGGCGTGCTGCTGCCGCCAACCGGCGGTCAGCGCCCAGAGTTCGCCCTTGAGGTCGGTGATTACGGCACTGTGCTTCCACGACAGCAGGGTCGGGATCACCAACCCGACGCCCTTGCCGCTACGGGTCGGGGCGAAGGTCAGGATATGCTCCGGGCCGTTGTGGCGCAGGTAATGCAGCTTGTTGCGCTTATCGAGCCAGGCACCGACATAAACGCCCTCGTCCGCCAGCAGGCCGGCGCTCTCGATATCCTTGCGCGCGCCCCAGCGAGCGGAACCATGGAGGAACTGGTTGGCCGTGGCGCTGTTGCGCTGGATCAGCCGGACCACCACCAGCGCCATCATGCCAGCCGCACTGACCAGCATGCCGAGGGAGCCCGCGCGTAACAATGCGTCCTGGTACTGATCCGACCACTTCGCCGCCCACACCAGGATCATCCAGGGTGCATAGACTCCGCCCAGGCTGTCCCCAAGCGCCGGGTGCTCGCCATAGAGATGGGCGAAGTACTGGGTGGCGGTCACAAGACCGGCCAGCAGGAACAGGATGGCCAGCAGCGCCTGCCAAACGTTGCCGCCGCTGCGCTGGCCGCCACGAATCTGCGGGCCGACGGCATTGTTGTGCTTCATTGGGTTCGCTCCATGAACGAAGTTGACGGGAAGGGGACCACCAGTCTCAGGAAGGCATGGGCCTTGACCGGCCGGGCTCGCAGGTCTGGTTTTGCCGCCGGTTTTCCTGCCGGCTGCGCTCGGCCTGGCGCTGCAGGCTCCATTGCGCCGCCAGCTCCGGCTGTTCGGCGCGCAGCTTGCGAGCCGCCAGCTCCTCGATGCGTGGGGCATACAAGCCCATGCCCTGGTGCAACTCATGCACCCGCTCCAGGCGTGCCTGCAGCAGTTGCAGGCGCCCCTGGCATTCGGCCTGACGCTGCTGCCAGGCGGCGCGCGCCGAAGGTAGCGCCAGGAATCCGGGACGCCCGGCCTGGCCTTGCTGCAGCAGGGCCTGCTGGTGCTCGATCAAGGCTTCGAGACGCTCTTCGATGGCCTCGGCCTGGGCCTGCTTCTGCTCCACGCATAGCGCCAGCGCGTCGCCGTAACGGCTTTGCAGCGAGGCTGTTTGCAGTAGCGCCGCTTGCTCCCCGGCCAGTTGCTGCGCCTGGCTTTCCAGGGCCTCGCCGGTGTCGGAGACGATGGCCGGAAGGCCGGGTTTCTTGTCGTCGGGCATGGGGGCTGGGCTTCAGATGAGGAATAGATAACCGGCCTTGGCCATGGGAATGCGGATCAGCCATAGCGCCAGCAGGTGCAACGGGTAATAGGCATAGAACAGCCAGCGCCAGCGCGGCACGCGCAGATCAATGGTGCTCGCCAGCAGGATCAGCGGCAGCGCTGCCACAGCCCAGTAGTTGCGATTGACCAGATAAAGGGCGGCCAGGGCCGCGAGTACAAGGGTCAACGCCGTCCAGCCGGGCTGCCGCCGGTACCAGCCGAAGGCCAGGCCCAGCAGCACTGCTGGCCACCAGAACTCCACCAGCGCGCCACCGACCAGCACCACGAGCAGGGCGCCCAGCAGTGCGCAACGCCGCCCCATCGCTGCGTGGTCCAGGCACCAGGTCGCCAGGGTGATCGCCAGCAGAGTGAAGAGGATGTTCAGCGGATACCAGCCACCGCTCAGGCCGCCCAATGCGATGAACGGTGGCGTCGCCAGCAGGCCGAACAATGTCAGGCGCAGCGCTGTGCGCGAGTAGGCGCCGCTGGCCAAGGCGCCCGGCCGCGCCAGGTTCCAGGCGAGGACGAAGACGAACAGCGGCATCGCCAGGCGCCCGGCCTCGAACAGCCAGGGCAGTGTCTCGTTGAACAGGTACTTGTTGATGTGATCACCACTCATCAACAGCAGCGCCAACCACTTCAGTGCTTCCAGCGAGCCGTCGGCGATCATCAGGCGCGGTGCGCGCCAGTTGCCGGCCAGCGTAGTGCTCTTCGCTTCCATGCCCGGCACTCAGCGACGGATCGCCTTGCCCAGGCCGGCGTCCAGCTCCAGCTTCGGCGCTTGGGAGCGACTCAGGTCGTCCATGCCCTTGCCGTGGACAATCGCCGTGCTCCTGCCGACCTGGTAGGTGCGGTTCGGATCGCAGTCGCGGCGGTCATGGATGACGAACTCGTTGGTCTGGCCGATCTTCTGCAGGATGTGGTGCTCGTCCATGTCCACCACCAGCCCGCTGAAGGCCTTGCGGCCGCTCTGGGAGGCTTCGCTGACGCTGGCAGAAGGATTGAGCGCACGCGCCTTGTCTTCCATGGCCTTGAAAGAGTGGGTGCGCTGCGAGGCCTGGGAATCGGTCTTGAGTTGCGGTTCGCTCCCGGGCGGTACCGGTACCTGCTGCAGATCGAGGTTGCTGATATACCCCCGCTCCGGACGAGACGCTGCCATTGACTTGGCCAGCTCTTCAGTCTGTTGGCGGGAAGCCTTTTGATATTCTGCCAACGCTCGATCGAAATCATCCTGCCCGCGCGCCTCCGTTCGTTCGGAACGAGTCCGCACTCCGGTGTACTCAGCCATTCGGTCCTTGAGCTGTTCTCCAACTTTGGAGAACCAGTTGCCGACTGACTCTACGCCTCGCTGAATGCCGGGCTTGCTGAGTGAATTGTCGTTCTCGAAGATGACTCCTCGCCCGCTGGCCTGGTGCTCGAAGGGCCGGTTTTGCCGGTCAAAGAGGTTGACCGTGCCTCGCTCCATCGGAAACGGCGTGTTGTCCACTGTCTGGAACGAGCCATCCGCGCCGCGGGTGAAAGCCTCGTTACCCGCCTTCAGACGCGAATCGATCAACGCCTCCTGGACCTTGTCCGGGTTCTTGATCAGTTCGTTGTACTGCCCGATGCGTTGCACGTCTTCCTGCTGCATCGGCTTCATCTCGATACCGGCAGCCTGCAGACGGTCATACATCACCGCCAGCGGTCCTGCCGCCAGCACATCGTTGCGGTAACCGCCACCGACCTGCGAATGCGCTCCGGCGAACTTCAGCTCCTCGATACGCGAGTTGTCGTCGTTGCGCAGAGCGCTGGTCAGGCGGAAGGTATCGCGGTATTCGTTCATCGCCACCAGGTGGGTGGTCGAGTCGACGTTCTTGCCAATCTCCAGGTTCTTCCCCAGATGGGTATCGGACATCGCGTTGCCATAAGAGGCCACGGTGTCGAAGATGCCCAGCTTGTGCACATGGGCCTGGCCCGGCGGAATCAGGAAGTCGCCCGTGGGTTGCCCCTGGCCATCCAGCTTCGGCACGCCACGCTCGATGAACTCGTTGGCGAGCGCGCGGGACTGTGCCGCACCTCGACTGAAGCCGACGATGTTCACATCGACCTTCTGGTCCGGGTATTTATTGTGGAAAGCGACTATGGCCTCGTAGGCCTGCTCGATCCGCGAGTCGCCGCCCAGACCGGTGCCCCCCTCCAACAGCGATCGTGGCGTGATCCTGGCCTGGCTGCCGACGCCGTCGAAATAAACCTTCTCCGACTGCCCCGACCTATCATGGGCATCGTACGTGAGCGGCTCGTGCCCGGAATTGCGAGCCAGGTTGGTGCCCTTGGCCGTATCGAGCTCGTAGAGCCGGGCCACATTGGTATGCGTGCCCTCGGGTGTATTCAGGTCCTTGTTGTTGCCGGTGCCATCGAAATACACCGTGAAGCGCAATGCATCGCTCATGTCACATCCCTATGAACCACTCCAACGGTAGAACAGGCTCCGCCTTCAGGAGCGCCCTTGCCGCAGCGCTGTCAGGAGCCTGGCTTGTTGAGGGTCACGATCAGATCGTGGACGCCATCGCCAGCCGCCCTGATGAATGCCTGGTAGAACTCCCGCCCCTTGAGAAGCAGGGGTGAGCCTTTTAGCGAATCGGCCGCGGCATCCACGGCAGCGCCACCGAAGTCTTCGCCCATTCGCTCTACACTGCGGTTCCGTGCCGAGGGGTCGTCATAAGGCTTCTGATACCAACTGGCGATCTGGTACTCGACGCCCTCTTCCTCGAACTTGGCCTTGAGGTGGGCGGCCAGGGCGAACAGCGTCTCGCGAGTCAACGTGGGATCGACATTCTGCGCCTTGAGAAAGTCTTCAACGCGCGTGGCGGCCGCGAAAATCAGGTCCTCATGGGTATATCCCTGCATGGGCGGGAAGACGCCGTCGGGAAGTTTCATTCCGGGGGTATAGGGCTGGTAATGGCCTTGCTTGTCTTTCATGGAAAACTCCTTGGCGTGAAGCGCAGAAGGTGTGATCGGCAGGAGCAGGCAGGCTCCCAGCACGAGAGGCACCAGCGAACCCGGGCGCAAGCGGCCCCAGGCCTTCGCCGGCCGGCGCGATCCTGGCTGCGCGGTGGCGACGCTCGCAGCGATGGTCGGTTGATTCAAGCGATCACTCCCTGTATCCGCATTGCAGTGGGTCCTTGTGCATGTCGTACCCTTTCGAGGCAGGCGCGGATGAACTCCGCGGAACCTCTGACCACGGTCATTGGTGATTGCTCCCCAGCAACAGAGACCTCGGCACGTAACCTGAAACGGACTCTCGCGGGAAGGCGACATGTGCATTGGCGCCATGCCCTTGTGGCGTGGCTTGCGCAGCAACCTGGGCAACGCTGGCAGGGCCTGGCGAGGCTCCTGAGGTCACCCCGTCCTGCGCTACCTGCTGAGTGACGAAGCGCGCATCCAGCCAGTCCGCCCAGTAGGCGGCACGACGCATCACCAACTGGCGGTAGCGGGCGTTGATCTCCGGCGTGCGCGAGTGGTAGTTGGCAACGCGGGTCCAGAGGTCACCGCTGTCATTGCGCACATGGCTACGAATGCGCCAAGCCGCCAGTTCGTAGGAGTAGCAGCCGGCCTTCTCCACGTCCTGTGCGGTAATGCCGTAGCGCGAAAGTTCCTTCAGGTAGGCGGTATTGAACTGCATGGGGCCTACGTCGTAGGTACCGTTGCTGTTGCGCACCCATTGCCCGGGCTTGCCGGACTCCTGGCCGGCGACCGCGAGCACTATATTCACCGGCAGCTCGTATTTCACCGCCGCCATGATCGAGCAGGCAACGGGTTCGGTCAGGGCGGCGGGTGGAAGGTCGGCAACGAACGGCATGGCGACGTGCCTCAGATGACCTTACCGAACTTGTTGTTGATCGCCTTGGTCGCGCTCGGGTCGGCCTTTGGGCAACTATCGAGGAAAGACTGGCGCGCATCCGCAGTCTGGCTCAATTTGATCTTGCCCTTCCTCTTCTTGACGATGTCGAAGTAGTCGGCGACCGGACCGTCACAGTTCTCCACCGTGCCGGCACCCTTGAGCTTGCCCCACATGCACAGCACGGTGGCGCACGGATCCTTGGCCTGGGCCGGCAGCGCGATGGCGAAACTGGCGGCCAGCACGGCCGCCGGAAGAATCCTGGCGATAGTCATGAGCACTCCTTGTTCAACTGTTTTCCTGTTTGCTGTCGCGATAGGCCGCCACTTCGGAGGCCGGGTCGAAACTGCGACTGGACGAACTGGTGTCCAGACGTGCGCTATTGCCGTTGGCTCCGGCGTTGGAAACGGCCGTAGCGAGCTGCCCACCCATAGATTTGTCGATGCGCGACTGGGCCATGCGTCCCATACCAGCGGCCAGGTTAGCTCCCATATCCAGAGCAATACGCCCGGCGGTTCCCATCTTGCTGGAGGAGGCGCTGGCGCCACTGCCACCAGAGCTACCCTTGGCCTGGCCGCCACCTGTACCGCCGCCGTCGGCTGCACCTTGGCCATCACCACTGGTATTCATGCCACCTGCTTCGGTCGATATGCTCCCGCCACCACTGTCGGCTGCTTGAGCCACGGCGCCAATGCCTCCGTCCGAGGCACCCTCCGATGAGCTACCAGACCCCCCCGACCCACCACCAGAATATTCTCCCCCAGCGGAAGAAGCCGCAGAGACAGCAGAACCACCTCCCATACCCACGGACGACGCGGACGCCAAGCCCATGGCGCCCCCCAGAGGGCTCGCACCACCGCCACCGCCACCGAACATGCCGGACATTCGCGACGCAATATCCATCCCTGCTGCGACGTTGGACTGGGCACCTTTGAATGCCGAATATATGGATTGAGCGCCACCGGCCAGATTGCTCGCAAGGGACGCGCCACCGGACGCGACGGCACCTACGACAGATGCAGCAGTAGAGGCCGCGCCGACAGCAGCACCCGCCACCGCTCCCGCACTGAACGACCCGGAGGCCGATGCCGCACCTCCGCCGCCAGGAATCAAGCCGGCGATGATGTTGGGGAGGGTATGTATGAGTATCGCGAGAACAAACGCCACCACGCAGGGAACCAGAAGTTGCTCAACCGAGGCGCCGCCCTGAATCTTCTGCAGGAGATTGTTCATGACTGACATGGCGATGCCGATCATTAGCGTCATGGCCAGTAGCTTCATGGCTATCCCAGCGACGGCTCGGAAGTAGCCTATGGCGATATCGGAGGTCCAGCGCGAACCGCCAAAGCCCAGGACGAACATTCCGGCATAAGCCATGACCCATGCGGTCACCAGAACCATCAGTACATTGGCAGCTACAGTGGCAAGACACAGCAAAATGATCAAACAAACGATGACGATCGCCAGGCTGTCAGCGGGCTTGAAGATACTGACGTTCTTGGATGCCTTGGAGATGATGTCAAAGCCGATACTTATCGGCGTGGAGGGATTCAGCGTGTCGACCCCTCCGGCTTTTGACCCAATGGTCATCAAGGACCGGATGATATCCATGGCGTATTCCGGGCCATGGCGCAACAACCACAGGTAAAACCCGGTGAAAATGGTGAACCGGATGAACTCGGCGAAGAACTCACCGATATCTGCCTTGCGCATCACCATAAAACCGAAGGTCCAAACCAGCGAGATTGTGGCCAGCGTCCAGAACAGCCATGTCGCATAGGTACTGATAGTGCTGGCCCACCCAGAAGAGGCCCGCATGAACTCCTCGGTCACGTCGTTGAGAACACCCCCAGTCTCGGCTGCTGCTGTCTGAGACAGCAGCAGCGTGGCGAAGAGGATCACAAGTTGAGTGACCGAAGGTCTCATGGTTTGAATCCCTTATCCTTGCTTCGATCCGGTGGAGTGATATTCCAGAGTTTTTCACTAGCGGCCTGTTGTTCCTTGGCCTTCTTTTCATCCTCGGAATCCCAGCAACCGCTCAGCAACAAAACGGTGGCAGTGGCGAGAATGGCGACGATAGTGCGTTTCATGGTTTAAACCCCTGGTCTTTGCTGCGGTCGGGTGAGGAAATTGTCCAGAATCGCTCGCTGGCGGCCTGCTGCATGGACTCCTTGTCGGCCTGAGCCTGCTGCTGGGTGGCAATGGCATTCTGCTGGGTCATCAGCAGCGAGCGAATCTGAAGCAACTGATTGGCCTGCTGACTGGCCAACTGGTTGGCATAACTGATGGCCTCCATTTGCCCCTTAGCGCCTTGGGCATTGCGCTGAAGATCCTGAAGAGTGGAGGCGTCGCGCTTGAGATTGCGCTGTTGCTCATCCAGGCCCCGGAATACGGCGTCGTTGGCCTTTTTTTGACTCTCACTGGCCAACTCTTGAGTCTTCTCCAGAGCAGCGCGATCGGCGTCGGAACAACCTGCCGAGGTGAAACAGGGACTGTTCTTGTAGTAGTCCAAGTCCTGGAACTGCCCGAGGTAGTCATCCAGGCTGCCGAGTTGCTGTTTGTAGTAAGCCAACGTGTCGGTAGCCTGGCTCAGCTTGTTGATAGTGTCCTGAGCTTGGTCCCAGATGTAGGACGCAGGGGCCAACGTGTTTTGCAATTGGTTCTCGTACTGTTCCAACTGGGTTTGATATTGCTCGATCTGCTTGAGCGTCTGGGATACCGACTCGGTTGCGGTCATGATGTTCTGGGTGAGGTTGCCACCATCAATTACGGGAATACCGGCCTGGGTCGGCAGGGCGAATCCGATACCGGCCGATAGCGCAATGGCGGCATTCAACAAGTGCATGGGCTTCATGTTGCTCTCCTTGGCAGGTGGCTCAGTAGTCGAAGGCCTGGTACGGCTTCGAGAAGGTCATGTCCTTGGTGACCATGACGTTGAAGCGGTAGCCCGGGCGGATTTCCAGGGTCGGGGCGATGTTCAGGTTCTTGGCGATCATCTGGGCGGTGACCTGACCCAATTGCTGGCCGAGAGCCTCGCTCATCGCGCTGCTGGCGGTCTGCCGGTCGTTGTAGCTGTCACTGTTACGGTCCTGGCTGAGGCTGATGCCGGCGACGATGCCCGACATCAGGAAGGCCGAGCCGAAGACCCGCAGGTAGTGGTTGTTGACCTGGTCGCTGAAGCCGGAATAGCCAGCACTGTCGGCGCCGGCCATGGAGCCGATGTCCATGGCCTTGCCGTCGGGGAAGATGATCCGCTGCCAGGCCACCAGCACCCGCGACTGGCCGTAGGCGACGTCACTGGAATATGAGCCGACCAGACGCGAGCCCTGGGGGATGAGCAGGTACTTGCCGGTAGGCGTGTCATATACGCCCTGGGACACCTGGGCCATGATCTGCCCGGGCAGGTCGGAATTGATCCCCGAGACCAGGGTCGCTGGTACCACATAGCCGGCACGCAGCTCGAAAGGCGAGCGCGGGGCTTCCGGGGCCGAGTCCAGGCGCCAACGATCTTCGCTGCCCTGCTTGCCGAACTGGTCGTAGCTATGCCCGGCGGCGCCGGCGGTCTGAACCAGGAAAGGCGAGTCCGAGGCGCTGCCGCCCGTACCGCTACCGACATTACCGCCGAGCAGGCCGGCGGAGCGCAGTTCTGCCAGGCGCGCCTTGTAGGCAGCGGTGGGGTCGGTATGCGATTGCTCCTGCAGGCGCTGGCGGGCCGCGGCGATGCGCGCGAGAGCTTCCTGCTGCGTTTGTGGAGCGCTCGCTGAGCTGGAGCCGCGGCTACGCGGTGCGTCGACCTGCACCGTGCTCCTGGCCCGGACAGCCTCCTGGAACTGCTGCATCTTCATGCGGCGGATACGCTCCAGTTCCTCGGCGTCCACGTTCGGCGGCAGATCGCGTGGCGGCAGCGGCGGTGCGTCGAGATTGCTGGGGCGCACCACCTGCAGGGCCGCCGGCTGTGCAGGTTTATCGTCAAGTGTCGGCAGCGCTGGCGGCTCGGCCTTGCTGGGGATGATGCCATCCTGGTCGATGCCCTTGATCTGCTGGGCGAACAGGCTGCTGTTGCCGCCCTTCTCGGCCTCCTTCTCGGCCGGCTTGCTCTGTTGCTCGGCACGGTCGGCGGCGACCAGCAGCATGATCAGCAGGAAGAGCATGGCGGCCCCGCCGATGATGTACATCGGCCAGTTGTTGACCCGACGCACGCCACTGCGACGGGAAAGGGTCCCGGGCGATGCGTCCGGGGACATGGCGTCGTTGCTGCTACTCATCGCCACTCACTCCTTGCGGACCCAGACGCCGGCCGGTTGCAGGCCTTCGTTCTGCACTATGTAGGCACGACTGATCGACTCCCGCCCGTATTGCAGGGTGACTCGGTAGAGGTTGCTGTTCTTGGGGGCGTCGACGATGTAGTTCACCAGCAATGGGGCATTGGCGGCACTGCTCGGCTTCGCCTGGGGGCTGAACTCCTGCACCGAATAGCCGGCGGCGCGTAGCGAGCGGACCAGCGCCACACCGTAGCCGTCGGTGGCCTCCTGGCCGATCTGCAAGCGGGTACCGGCAGGCGGGCGAAGTACCGTCAGCTGGCGCGCCGAGTCAGTGGCCAGGCGCTGGTTGAGCGCAGGTGTGCTGCGCTCGGTGAAGTTGCCATAAGGGCCGCTGGCACAGCCGGCAAGGCAAGCGAGCAGCGCGAAAAGCATCCTGGCGCGCATGATCATTTACCCCGCTGGATGGTGATGCGGTCCTGCGACTTGCCCACCCCGGCGATCAGGATCGCCTTGTCGAACACGGTATCGACGATGTAGCGGTCGCCCTGTACGCGGTAGTTGACCATCACCGTCTCGTCGTCGCGGAACCAGCCGCCGTCCTTGCGGACCACCAGCAGAGTCGGGGCTTCGCTCTGGGCCATGGTGCCGGGCATCTGGATGATGGTCTTGCGACCGTCGTTGTAGACCCGTACCGGCTTCCAGGAAGTCTCGCCGCTGATGCTGTAGTCGAAGCTCAGGTTGCCCAGGTACTCGCCGGTTTCCGGGATGGTCGCCTTCCTGCGCTCGGTGGCCTCGCGGGTCTTGATGAGGTTCCACTTGGCCAGCGCCTCTTCCGGATAGGTGAAGGCCACCTGCGGCATGTACTGGGTGCGATGCGAACGCAGCTTGATGTGGTAGGTGCGGCGATTGGTGGTGACCACCAGCGAGGTCTCCAGGCCGACGTCCATGGGCTTGACGATCAGGTGCTGCACCTCGGTTTCGCCGACCCCGGTGATGGCCGGCTCGACGGTCCAGCGCGCGGTATCGCCGAGGTTGATCGAATTGACCTGCTCACCGGCCTGCAGGGCGATGTCGCAGACCTGCAACACGGCGCAGACCACGCTCGGCTGCTGCGCGCCGTAGATGAAGCGTACGGTGCCGTCGCCACCGTCCACCGGCTTGATGCCAGTGGCGCTGGCCTGCTGCCAGCGCTGCGAAATGGAGATGGCCGCCTGTTCCTGGGGCGTCAGGGTCGGGTTGTTATCGGAAAAATACAGATCAGCCGCAGTGCTTCCCGGCGCGGCTTGCGCGAGCAGCGGCAGACTGGCCGCGAGCAGGGCGCAAAGGTAACGGTTCATGGTCGATCCCTCAGAGTTGCTTGGACCAGGAGAAATCGCGGACGAAGGTCCCGATCGGGTTCATCCGCATCTGTTCTTCGCTGGTCTGTGTCGTAGGTTCGGCGACGTAGGTGGTCACCAGAGCGCGCCAGGTCGCCTTGGCCTTCAGCAGCCCCTGGCGGTCACGGGTGACTTCCTCCCAGTCGACCTGCCAGGTTTCCGGGGTCTGCTGCATGACCGAGCGGATGTCCACGCTGACGGTTTCCTCGGCGGCGCGAACGAAGGGGCTGGAGTCCTTGGTGCCGTTGAGCCATTCGTTCATCTTCTGGGTCGCCGGGTCGTTGGGCGACAACAGCGCGTAGAGGCGGAAGATCGACTTGCGCTGCAGGGCCACGTCCGGCGTCACCGTACGGGCATCGGAAACGAAGGAGGCCACCTGCGACTTGAGCACGCGCAGGTCCACCGGCGCCGCGGCCTGGGCGGGCGCCACGGCCATGGGTTGGCCGAGCTTGTCGACCTCGACCACATAGGGCACGAACTTCGACTGGCTGCCGATGTGGATGATGCCGCCGACCCCGGCCAGGGCGATCATCAGCGAGAGGATGCCCACCACCTGCCAGGACTGGCGCGAGGAAACCACGCTGCCCACATGGTCGTTCCAGGTGCGGCGTGCGGTCAGATAGGGGTTGTCGAGGGCTGCGCCACGTGGCGCGCTGGACTCGGCGGCCTTGGCGGCGGGGCGCTTGAAGACCAGTCCCTTGATGCTTTCAGCGAGGCTCATGCGGCCACTCCATAGTCGTTGAGTCTTAGGCCCCGGGCGGCGAGCCACTCATTCACCCAGGCGTCGCCGAACTTGGCTTCCAGGCGCTTGATGGCCGCTACCGATTCCTTGTCCGAAGAACCGACGAAGGCCAGGGCCAGCGGTCCCAGGGCCAGGTCGTAGAGACGCCGGCCGCTCTCCGACACGTAGTAGTACTGGCGCTTCGGCACGGCAGTGGCGAGGATCTCGATCTGCCGGGCGTTCAGGCCCATGCGCCGGTACAGCGCCGAGGTGTCCTCGTCACGGGCATAGACGTTGGGCAGGAAGATCTTGGTGGCGGTGGACTCGACTATGACATCGAGGATCCCGGAGTTGGCCGCGTCGGACAGGCTCTGGGTCGCCATCAGTACCAGGCAGTTGGCCTTGCGCAGCACCTTCAGCCATTCGCGGATCTTCTCGCGGAACACCGGGTGGCCAAGCATCAGCCAGGCCTCGTCGAGGATGATCACCGAGGGCTGGCCCAGCAGGGCACGCTCGATACGCCGGAACAGGTACAGCAGCACCGGAAGGGCGTACTTGTCGCCCAGGTTCATCAGTTCCTCGATCTCGAAGACAGTGAAATCGGACAGCGCCAGGCCGTCTTCCTCGGCATCGAGCAAGTGGCCCATGGTGCCGTCCACCGTGTACTGGCGCAGGGTCTCGCGGATCGCCTCGTCCTGCACCATGACGCAGAACTCGGACAGGGTCCGGGAGCCATCGCGGTACATGGTCATCACCGCATGGCCGATCTCGTTGCGCTGGGCTGCACTGGTCTCCAGGCCATTCAGGGCGAGAATGGTGTCCAGCCACTCCATGGCCCAGGCACGGTCACCCTTGGTTTCCAGGAACTGCAACGGGCAGAAGGCCAGGCGCTCGTCGTCGGCGGCCACGGTGAAGTGCCGACCTGACTTCCCACCACTCTCGGCGCGAATGCCGGCCGCCAGCGGGTACATCGACAGGCCCTTGTCGAAGGCGAAGATCGACATGCCCTGATAGCGCCGCAACTGCGCGGCGATCAGCGCCAGGTGGGTGGACTTGCCGGCGCCGGTGGGGCCGAACATGAAGGTATGGCCCAGGTCCCGTACGTGCAGGTTGAGCCGGAACGGCGTCGAGCCACTGGTGACGCAGTGCATCAGCGCCGGCGACAGCGGCGGATACAAGGGACAAGGCGCGTCGGCGCTACCGGTCCAGATGCTGCTGGTGGGTAGCAGGTCGGCCAGATTGAGGGTGTTGATCAACGGCCGGCGCACATTCTCCACCCCATGGCCCGGCAGGCTGCCCAGGTAGGCATCGAGGGTATTGATCGACTCGATGCGGGCGGCGAAACCGAGGCGCTCGATGGCCTTCTCGACGCTGCGGGCGGACTCCTCCAGGCGCCCACGATCCTCGTCCATCAGCACCACGACGCTGGTGTAGTAGCCCTGGGCGACCAGTCCGCTGTTCACCTCGGCAATGGCGTCGGCGGCATCCTGGACCATGGCCAGGGCATCCTGGTCGATGTTTCCGGAGTTGGTGTTGAACACCTGGTCGAAGAAGCCGCGAACCTTCTGCTTCCACTTCTTGCGGTACTTCTCCAGGTGCTTCACCGCCTCATGGGTGTCCATGAAGATGAAACGGCTGGACCAGCGGTACTCGCAGGGCAGCTCGGCCAGGGCGGCAAGGATGCCGGGGGCTGACTCCAGGGGGAAACCTTCGATAGCCACCACCTGGATGAAATGGCGACCGACCTTCGGCACTACCCCACCCCAGAGTTCCTTGCCGCCGATGATCGAATCCAGGTACATGGGGTTGCTCGGCAGCAACACCGGCTGGCTGATGCCGGTGATGCAGAACTGCAGCCAGCTGAGGAAATCATCGCGAGTGACCTGCGAGCCATCCTCGTTGACCATGCGGTTGCCGCGCAGCCGGGTCAGCTTGAGCACCGACGACAGGCTGCCCTCGACACTGTTGCAGTCACGCTTGAACTGCTCGATCAGGTTGCGCGTACGCACCTTCGCATCCGGCGGTGCGGTATCGTCGTCGAACATCAACTCGACGAACTTCTGCTGGGCCAACAACGGCGGGAAATAAGTGAGGGTCAGTACGAAATAGCCCTCGTAGAGGGTGCCGAGCGACTCGAACAGCCCGCGGCGTTCCTCGTCGATCGCCAGGGTCAGGCGGTCCGGGAAATGCGACACGCCCCTGGCGGAATAATTGGGTGCTGGCCGGCGCACGGCGTCGACATGGATCATCCAGCCGTTACCCAGGCCGGCGAGGGCCTGGTTGATACGCAGCGATACCAGCTCGCGCTGCTCTTCGGTGCTGCTGGCGTTGTCGTCGCCGCGGTACAGCCAGGCGGCCATGAAGGCGCCGTTCTTGCCGACCACCACGCCGTCGTCGACCATGGCCGCATGATTCAGCAGGTCCGCCAGGCCGGCCTCGGTGGAGCGATGCTTCTTCAGCTTGAGCTCCGCGTCCACCTGCAGCAGACGCTGGATCAGCAACAGGACCAGCAAGGCACCGAGGGCTGCGATGGCGTACGCAATACCTTCGATCATTTGTATTGACTTCCCTGACTTGGAGGATTGTCCCTGAACGGCGTGCTACGCGCCGGGTAGTACGACTTGTAGCGCCGGTGACGGAGATAGACATGGCGCATCTTCGGGTCCGCCTTGGCCATCACGCGGAGCATGAACAGCGAGCCGAACCAGAGCGCCAGGCCGACCACCGTTGCCCGCAACTCCTGGGCGCTGAAGATCAGCGCGAAAGCGAGCAATCCGGAAAACATCACCAGCTCGCGATCCCCGCCCATGAACAGGTTGTCCCGGTTTCCGGCCCGGCGGATGGGGATCGTGCGCAACGCCATGGGCTACACCTGACGCTCGGCAACGCCACCCTGGCCTTGCTGGGCGATCTCGGCGCTGGTACCGAAGAAGTTCTTCATCACGTTGTTGGCGCCGACGATCAGGGCCATTACCAGCACCAGGAAAATCAGGGTGCGGAAGAAGCCGTTGAGATCGCCGCCGAAGATCAGCACGCCGCCGGCGACCACGATGCCGATGATCGACAGGGCGAAGGCCACGGGACCGGTTACCGATTCGCGCAGGCTGGTCAGCCAGCTTTCATAGGGCAGCGAACCACCGCCACTGGAGGCGGCGAAAGCGTGCTCCGGCAGGGCCATGACGGCCAGCAGCAGGAAGCTGAACATCAGGTAGCCCAGGGCCGGGCCGGAAAAACGCGATTTGCACGGGATGCCTTGCATTTGCTCTGTTTCCTTACAGGTTGCGCAGGAGATAACGGCCGTTCTCGTATCCGGAAACCTCGAGGACTTCCTGGATGCGACGGCCTTCTGGGGTTCTGGCGATGGAGATGACGACATGAACCGCCTCGCCAATCAGCGGCTCGATATCGGCAGGTGCCGACTTGTTGCGGGACACCAGCGACTTCAGGCGCGTCAGCCCTTCGGCAGCACTGTTGGCGTGGAGCGTCGCGGCGCCGCCCGGGTGGCCGGTGTTCCAGGCGTCGATCAGGTCGAGCGCCTCTTCGCCGCGCACCTCGCCGACCAGGATGCGGTCCGGGCGCATGCGCAACGATGTCCTGAGCAGGTGGGTCATGCTCACGTCGAGGGTGGTGTGGTACTGCACGAAATTCGCCGCAGCGCATTGGATCTCGCCGGTGTCCTCGATGATGAACACGCGCTCGCTGGGGAACTCCACGACCATCTCGTTGATGACCGCATTGACCAGGGTGGTCTTGCCGGTACCGGTACCGCCGATCACCAGGATGTTGCGGTGATCACGAATGGCTTTCTTGATCGCGGCACACTGGGCCGGCGTCATGATTCTCGACTCGACGTACTGGTCGAGGGTATAGATGGACACCGCCTTCTTGCGGATCGCGAAGGTAGCAGCCCGCACCACGGGCGGGAGCTGCCCGGCGAAGCGCGAGCCATCCAGCGGCCACTCGCCTTCCAGCAGCGGCTTGCTGCGGGTCACTTCCTTGCCATGGAAGCCCGCTACCGTCTTGATGATGGACTCGGCCTGGGCCGGTCGCAGGGTGCCAATATGGCTCATCGGCTGCCCGAGTTTCTCGACCCACAACTTGCCGTCGCCGTTGCACATCAGTTCCACGGTTTGTGGATCGTTCAAGGCATCGATAATCAGGGGGCCGGCGTCGCGCTCCAGTTTCTTCTTGGCGCGCTCTTTCAGGCTGGCTGTTTCAATGTTTTCCACGAACTTCGTCCACTGAAGGGTTACCCGGATCCTTGGGAGGGGCGAAAGTTACCTGAGAAACCAAAAGTTACGAAATGGACCATTTCCTTCATTCTGTGTAAGCAATAACTTACAAGCGCAATATCAAATTAACATCAAAAATACTGCCTGTTTCTCGGAAACTCCCATTAACCGTGCAATACAGCGAAGCCAAGGAATAGTGGGTCTTTTGCAACCCGCCTGTATGTTGTTGCGAAAAATCGGAAGCAATTCACATCCGCTTTTTCGCATCGCACAGGTAGTTCTGTTAGCGAAAGCTTGAAGTTGATATCACCAAGATATTCAAGTGCCATCATTTGAATCATCACTATTGAGCTTCCATACCCAGTCCCCTACCCTGCGGGGATCACCAGCCGATGGCTCGCAGCATGTGCCTGATCGTCCTTGCCTGGCGCCCCGGACACGCCATGCCGCTGATAGTCGCGGCCAACCGCGACGAGTTCTATGCCCGCCCCACCCTGCCGCTGGCGGCGTGGGAGGATGCGCCGGGCGTCTATGCCGGGCGCGATCTGGAGGCCGGCGGCACCTGGATGGGGCTGGGGCCTGGCGGGCGCTTCGCGGCGCTGACCAACGTGCGTGATCCGGGCCAGCCGCTGGGGCCGCGCTCCCGTGGCGAGCTGGTGGCCGGTTTTCTGCGTGGCCGTCAGGCGCCGCTGGACTACCTGGCCGAGGTGCAGCGCCGCGCCGCCGAGTATTCGGGCTTCAACCTGCTGGTCGGCGATGCCCGTCAGCTCTGCTACTTCAATCCCCGCAATGGCGAGCCGCGGGAATTGCCGGCCGGGCTGCACGGGCTGTCCAACGCTTCGCTGGATACGCCCTGGCCCAAGCTGCTGCGTGCCCGCGCCGCGCTGGAGGAACACCTCGACGAAGCCGAGCCCGGGGCGCTGCTGGGGCTGCTCGGCGACCGCGAGCGCCCCGACGACGAACGGCTGCCGGAAACCGGCGTCGGCCTGGCCACCGAGCGCCTGCTGTCCAGCGTGTTCATCGCCAGCGCCAACTACGGCACCCGCGCCAGCAGCGTGTTGCGCGTGCATGCCGATGGGCGCCGGGAGTTCATCGAGCGCAGCTTCGGGCCGGAGGGGGCCCATCTGGGCGAGGTGCGCCTGGAGCTCAACACCTAGGGGAAGGTTGGTTTTGTAGGAGCGGACTCCGTCCGCGATGGTCAACCTACCGCGCCAATCCCATGTAGGAGCGCGCCCTGCGCGCGAAATCGCGGGCAGGGCCCGCTCCTACATCACGTCCGATGCGCGCTAGCACACCTCGATGGCATCGCGCAGCCCCGTAGGATGGGTTGAGCGAAGCGATACCCATCACCGCCACCGCATGGGTTTCGCAAGCTCAACCCATCCTACGAAAAGCACCTCGGCGCAGCCGGTAGGGCAATTGCGCCTACACCATGCACCGAGGCCTAGCACACCTCGATGGCATCGCGCAGGCGCTTGGCCCGGTAGAGGGCGTCGTCCAGGCGGCGCAGCAGGTTTTCCAGGGGTTCGGCGCGGCGCATGCCGGCCAGGGCGAAGCTGGCGGTGAGCGGTTGTTCCAGCTCGGCGCAGGCCTCGCGGATGTGCAGGCGCAGGCGCTCGGCCAGGCGGCTGGCGGAGGCCAGCGGGGTGTTCGGCAGCAGTACGATGAATTCCTCGCCGCCCCAGCGGGCGAAGCAGTCCTCTTCGCGCAGGGTCCGGCGCACCGCCTGGGTCACCGCTACCAGCACGCGGTCGCCGACCGGGTGGCCGAAGAGGTCGTTGATGCGCTTGAAGTGGTCGAGGTCGAACATCAGCAGGCTGACCGGCTGGTCGTGGCGCTGCAGGCGCTGCCATTCCTGCTGCAGGCTGCTTTCGAAGCGGCGGCGGTTATAGATCTGCGTCAGCGGGTCGGTCTCGCTCAGGCGCACCGCCACCGCGGCCTGTTCGGCCAGGGCCAGGTTGGCCTGGCGCAGGGCCTCGGTGCGCTGTTCGACCAGTTGTTCCAGGTTGCGGTTGAGTTCGTGCAGCTCCTCGTTGCGGCGCTTGAGTTCCAGCTCGATCAGCTTGCGTTCGTGGATGTTGTGGTGGGCGCCGATCATCCGCGTGGCGCGGCCCTGGTCGTCGAATTCGACGAAACGGCCGTGATCCCTTATCCACAGATACTCGCCGTTGGCGCAGAGGCAGCGGTATTCCTCGGCGTAGGCCGCCTGCCGGCCGTCCAGGTAGGCCTGGAAGCTGCGCATGACGCGGGGGAAGTCGTCCGGGTGGATCACCGAGTGCCAGGTGGCGACGTTTTCCGGCAGGCCATCGATGGGGTAGCCGAGCATGCGGTACCAACCGGGGCTGCGCTTGACGTCATTGCTGCGGATG
>Ga0182743_1001377_pt1 | contig 23913 bp, 22 predicted proteins | sample eDN3rd30CKraftOP_FD_128522 | JGI IMG/M metagenome (GOLD analysis project Ga0182743, IMG submission 128522) | Enriched Organic Plus compost microbial communities from Emeryville, California, USA - eDNA 3rd pass 30_C Kraft OP (version 2) (version 2) ... | reverse complement strand
TCCACGCTTCCTTCCCACACTCGGTCGCCCTTGTGCAGTTGCGCTTCACTTCATTCGCTGTGATCAACTTATGGCGGGACTTGCACCCGCAGGAGTGCGCCCATGCTGGGCGCACAAAAAAACCGCCCAGGACTCTTTTGTCCAGGGCGGCCTTGGGACTGCAACCAAACTTTGCGTTCAGGTTCCCACGCGCAACGGGGCCTTCATTTTCTTCAGCAATGCGACAACACTCTGCGCCACGATCTTCCCGGTCTTGGGGTTTTCTGACGGAAGGTTCTCCGTTGTCATGCTGAACTTGGCGCTGTCGGAATCGACAATGATGGAATGGATGTTTCTGCTCACGCCAGGATCAGCCCAAACTTCCAGAAATGTATTCTCGGGGCCGATACCTGCCAGCGATAACGCTGCCACCACGTTGACATTGGCCGGAAAGCCACGTGCGGCATCAAGCGCATTGCCGTCAAATACTTTAAGCGGCTCGGTCAGCCCTTCGACCTGGATATTGTTCTCGACCAGATGCGGTGCACCCACCAATCCGCGCGGTGGCTTGCGAGTCACCATGCGCACAGAATGAATCTTGCCTTGCGCTGCAGCAATCACGGTGTCGAGCCCAATCAAGGCTCCTGTTGGCACATGGATCACCCCGCCGTGCCTGGCAGCAGTTTCAACCAGGTGCAGGTTGAACAGCAACGCACCTGCGGACAGGACAACAGCCATCTTGCCTGCTTTCACAAAGGGCTCGACGATGTCGCACAGGATTTCTGCCGGTGCACATTCAATGACCATGTCTGCCAACGGCTCGAGTTGGTCGACAGTAACGACCTTTGCGTCAGAACCAATGCTGGTCAGAAACTCTGCCGCCTTGTCATGGCGGCGAGCTGTAACTGCAGTCAGCTTGTAGCCAGGTACTGCACCGCTGACCAGACTCTTTGCCAGGGACTGACCAATGGCACCCAACCCGCCGATGGCGACGCGGGTCACGTTTTCTGATGTTTGCTGCGACATCAATACTCCTTCTTCTATGATCTACTCCCGCCGCTAAAGCCGCAGGCTTGCTGCGGTGGGTTTCTGCCCGTCTCACGACAGTGCATTCCTATTTCATCGACCCGAGCATCTTACCGTAACTGGCGCAATGGCTTATCAATGTTTCCACAGGCTTTGGTCTTACCTGCGGTTCAGAACGATCCGTCCCTACCTGGATTTTCTTTTTTGCCATCCTTATCGTCTTTCTCACCTCCTTCTCAAGGCATAGAATGTGCTTGACGCCCCGGAGCTTGATCACATTGCGATCTTCTCCTGCCTGAACAGCCGAACTGGTCGCGCACAGGATCAGTGCATCCATCGTGCGTAACATGGTTTCGCTGCTGGCGACTGCACCCTTCAGGACGAGGGGGATGTCAAGTACACTGCTGACATGAAAGCGCTCATTGTCAACAAGCATCTGCTGGCTAGCCTGCTCCTTTTGATGTTTCTTGCCGTGATGCACGGCATGAGCTGGTCAGAGCCACAACGCCCGACCGTCTATCTTGCCAAGATCGACGGTACGATCGATCCTGGTCTGGCACCCTACGTGCAACGGGTCCTGCAACAGGCACAGGATGACAAGGCGGTAGCTGTCGTGCTTCAGATCAATACGTTCGGTGGCCAGCTCGATGCCGCCGTCAAGATCCGTGATGCGCTCATCAAGAGCCCTGTCAACTCCATCGCTTTCGTCGACAGCCGTGCCATTTCCGCAGGCGCGCTCATCAGCCTTGCCGCAACATCCATCGTCATGGCCCCGGATGGCACCTTAGGTGCGGCCACGCCCGTGCTCTCAGACGGCTCCCAGGTTCAGACCGCCTCTGAAAAAACCATTTCCTACGTCAGGAAGGAATTCGGAGCCACAGCCCAGTTCAGGCATCGTGACCCCACCATCGCAGAAGCCATGGTCGACCCTGATGTCGTCATCGCCGGCTTAAGTCCAAAAGGTAAGCTACTTACCTTGACCACCCAGGAAGCACTTGAACTGGGTATCGCTGATTTTCAGGCGTCCACACTTGAGCAAGCCCTGACCGAAGCCGGCATCGGCAATGCCCGGATCATCGAAACAGAAACCAACTGGGCCGAGGAGCTCATCCGTTTTCTCACCAACCCGGTCATCAGCTCCCTGCTCATCACCATCGCCATGGTGGGTATCCTGGTCGAGATCCGGACACCTGGCCTGGGACTTGCCGGCTTCATCGGCCTTGCTGCACTTGGCCTGTTCATGGGTAGCCATTGGCTGGTCGAACTTGCCGGCCTGGAAGAGCTCCTGCTCCTTGCCGGCGGCATTGCGCTACTGCTGCTTGAAATCTTTGTCATCCCGGGTTTTGGTATTGCGGGCGTATTGGGTGCGCTTGCCATGCTTGCAGCCTTGCTGTTGACCCTGACTGGCGAAGGAGCCAGTTGGCAGGCTTTGCTTCAGGCAGCCACACAGATTGCTCTGGCGCTGGTTGCAGCCATCGCGATCAGCCTGCTCTTGTTGCGCTTTTTGCCACGCACGGCTGTGGGCAGAAAGCTGGTGCTGCAAACCGGGCTTGATGCCGCAAGTGGATTTACTTCTGCCCCAGCCTCGGATCATGAACTGCTTGGACAGACCGGTGTGGCCACCACACCCTTGCGGCCAGCCGGGATGGCAAACATCGGCGGCAGAAGAATCGATGTAGTATCCAGGGGCGAGTTCATTGAACCAGGCACAACGGTCAAAGTGGTTAACGTTGAAGGCAACCGCATCGTGGTAGAACAAATTGCAGCCCCGACTCTGCATAGTGGAGAAGTCTGATGGACGACATTCTGGTTTTGCTTTTTGGCACATTCGGTGCACTGATCCCGGTACTGATCCTGCTCGGAATCTTCCTGTTCCTCGTGCCAATCAGGCTCTGGATTGCCGCCTGGGCTTCCGGCGCTTACGTCGGTCTCTTTACACTGATCGCGATGCGCTTGCGCCGTGTGCCGCCTGCAACCATCGTGACCGCACGGATCAGCGCAGTCAAGGCTGGGTTGGACATTCCGCTTGATGATCTCGAGGCTCACTTTCTTGCCGGTGGCAACGTGGTCAATGTGGTCAATGCCATGATCTCGGCTGACAAGGCCAATATACCCCTGACATTCAAGCGTGCTGCCGCCATTGATCTGGCCGGGAGAGATGTGCTTGAGGCGGTCAAGATGTCCGTGCTGCCCAAGGTCATTGAAACCCCCAGGATCGCCGCAGTTGCCAAGGACGGGATCCAATTGGTTGGCTTGGCCCGTGTCACCGTGCGCACCAATATCGATCGCCTGGTCGGTGGTGCCGGTGAGGAAACCATCATTGCCCGTGTTGGCGAAGGCATGGTCAGCACCATTGGCTCAGCCGACAGCCACAAGTCCGTCCTTGAAAACCCAGACCACATTTCCAAACACATCCTGGCCAAAGGGCTGGATGCCGGTACCGCCTACGAGATACTGTCGATTGACATTGCCGACGTCGATGTCGGTGAGAACATCGGAGCCAAACTGCAGATCGATCAAGCCAACGCCGACAAGCAGATTGCTCAGGCCAAGGCCGAAGAGCGGCGTGCCATGGCGGTTGCCAAGGAACAGGAAATGCGTGCCCGGGTGGTCGAAGCCGAATCTGAGGTGCCGCTGGCCATCGCTGAGGCTTTCCGCAATGGCAAACTCGGCATCATGGACTATTACAGGCTGCGCAACCTGCAGGCCGATACCGACATGCGCGACAACATCGCGGGTAAACCAACTGGCAATGACATGGTACCAAGAGTATGAGCGGGCCACGAAATCGCAAGCCGACAGCATCCAGCAAAGCCAAGGGGCAGCCAAGCCCATGGGCGCTCTTTATTGCAGCCGCCATGGCCTTCATCATCGGTGCGCCCATGGGCATCGTGATTTTCCTGATTGGCGTCGGCGCTATCCTCTTTCAAGTCCAGCGCTCAGCCCGCAACATGGAAAAGCTCCCTCCGTTGCCCCCCAAGGAAGAAGACAAGGGTTGGCAGGATGGTTTTTCACTGCCCAAGCAGGAAAGCGCACCTGATTTACCCAATCCCCTGCAAGAGCACACATGGGGCCGAGATTCCAGCGATGACAAAAAACCAGAGGATAATGTCATTGAACGGCCGCAACCTTTGCCCCATTATCAGCCGCCCCCGGCACCGGCTGAATACCCGATCAAGCAAGCTGAAAATCTCACCGACAAGTCCATAGCCAGCGCGCATCAAAGTCCCGGAGCCTTGCAACTGAGCCAAGCGGCTGCGATCGCCGCAAAGAGCAGCCTGACAGCCCCCAGGGTCAATTCGAGGCAAAGACATCAGGGCATTGATTTCAGCAATCCATCAGCGTTGCGCCAAGCCGTCATCGCCATGACGGTGCTCGGCCCCTGCCGTGCGATCGAACCATATGGATCCAACGCACAAAAAATACCGCTTGATAAGCCCAGGGCTGACACCAGGGACCAAAGCTGATCTTGCCAGACAGCATTGACCACGGGCAGGTGTACGCCTGCCCGCAGCAATTGAAACAGCGTTATTCACCCTTGGGAACGTACCAGCTTGGGTGGCGCTTCTCAAGGAATGAGCGTGTTCCTTCGGCAGCTTCTTCGGACTGTCGGGTCTGTGCATGTTTGCGCACAAGGAACATGAACTCTTCGTCATCCAGATAGGATTCAGCCACTTTCATCGTCAACTGCTTGGTAGTCGAAACCGCATTGGGTCCGTTCATGATCAGCGTATCGACGATCTTCTCAGTCACCTCTGCCAGCTTGTCGAGAGGACAGACCTCATGCACCAGGCCAATGCGTTGCGCTGTGGCCGCATCCATGCGTTCACAAGTCAGCGCATAGCGGCGTACATTGCGTACACCGATCGCCTGAACCAGATGCGGGAAGATGACACTGGCCATCAGCCCCCATCTGGCTTCCGTAATTGCAAAGAATGCGCTGTCTGCCGCCACCACGATATCGCAGGCGGCCAGCACACCCGTACCACCACCAAAACATCCACCCTGCACCATTGCCACTGTGGGGATAGGCAGTTCATTCAGGCGTTTGACCACACCACCGGTCACCCTGGACGCTTCCAGGTTGGCATCTGGACCGAGCTTGCCCTGTGCATTGATCCATGACAGGTCAGCACCGGCCTGAAAATGCTTGCCATTGCCACGCAGCACCACGACGCGCAGCCCTTGCTGTGCACCCAGCAAGTCCATGGCCTCGTGCAGGCCATACAGCATGTCGCCGTTGTAGGCATTGTTAACGTCTGGCCGGTTCAAAGTAACTGTGGCGACACCACGGTGATCAACCTCCCACAACACTGTCCCGTTGCCGGTTGAGCCCGATTTTTTCTCCATCACATTCCCCTTTTGTTTGCTTGTTGATTTCTGAAATTTGTGTGGATCCTGAAGCGCAGTGCCCAAATCCTGCATCGTCACAAGACCCAGTCGGCCTGCCCCAAGTGTAACTATTAAGATCTCCTGCAAGCACAACAAATCGTTGGCAGACTCAAATCTTCGCTACCATGTAACAAGCATCCTTTCCGTATCTAGCCAAGTTGTCGTGTTGCTGCTTGCTGGCAGGCTTTTGTTCTACAAAGCCGAATTTCGACCACCATGGCCTGGAACCCTGTACGCACACCAGTGCCGCCATGTCGATGTTTTTTTGCTTGGCCTGCGCAAAGGCCCTATGTACCAGAAAACTTCCTACGGAACGCCCTGCCAACCCCGGATGTACGGACAGGTCATGCAGGTACAGCACCGGCTGGCCTGCTGGCTCAAGCGCGAACTCCCCGTTCAAAGGGGTTACCTTTCCCAACACGGAACGGTAAGCAATGAGGTATGCGCCTAGCACATTGTCCTCAGGTCGGTAGACCCCGATCGAGCAATGGTGCCCGAAGGCCAGCCTTTGCATCATGACGCTGCACTCTTCCAAGAACTGTGGTCCGTAGCATTGCAGTTGCAACTGACAAACCGCATCAACGTCATTCACCATCAGGTCCCTGAGCCGCCAAGGCTGCGGAAGCCCTAATTTGTGATCATTTCCTTTCATAATCCAGTACTACACTTAACATCACCGGAAACATCGTACTGCACAATTTTTGGTTTTCCCCTTTGTCGGTTACGATGCATCTCAACAGAGCGCTGTCTCAACACTGGGCAGCCCTGCACACTTGGCATGTATCCTCGGGAGTAACAATGGAGCTGACCGATCTCATCGCGACCACGGGTTCATTGGGATTTTTGCTGATCCTGGTATTGGTCATCGCCATCATTGTCTACCTTGTGCCCCTCAGGCTGTGGATTACCGCCTGGGCTTCCGGGGCCTATGTTGGTTTGTTGACCCTGATTGCCATGGGGTTGCGTCGCGTACCACCACACAGTATCGTCAAGGCTAGGATCAGTGCCGTCAAAGCGGGTTTGGACATCCCGCTTGATGAGCTTGAGAGTCACTTCCTGGCCGGTGGCAACGTGGTCAATGTGGTCAATGCCATCATCTCTGCCGACAAGGCCAACATAGCACTTTCATTCAAGCGTGCTGCCGCAATCGACCTGGCAGGACGGGACGTGCTTGATGCTGTGCAGATGTCCGTGCTGCCGCGCGTGATTCAGACACCAAAGAATGCCGCCGTCGCTCAAGATGGCATCCAGCTGATCGCCGTTGCCCGTGTCACGGTACGCACCAACCTTGACCGGCTGGTCGGTGGCGCCGGTGAGGAAACCATCATCGCGAGGGTGGGTGAAGGCATGGTCAGCGCCATTGGCTCGGCTGCCAACCACAAGGACGTGCTTGAAAGGCCTGAGAGCATCTCCAAACACATTCTTTCCAAAGGACTGGATGCCGGCACGGCATTCGAAATTCTCTCCATCGACATTGCCGACATTGATGTGGGCAAGAATATCGGCGCATCCCTGCAGATCGAGCAGGCCAATGCGGACAAGCAGATCGCCCAGGCCAAAGCCGAGGAAAGACGCGCCATGGCCGTCGCTATGGAGCAGGAAATGCGCGCCCGAGTGGTCGAGGCCGAAGCCGAGGTCCCGAAAGCCATGGCCGAGGCATTCCGAAGCGGTCGGATCTGATCCTGTCCTCACAGAACTCTGGCAACACTTCCCACAACTACTTGATGTGCAACCGACAACCCCATTTTTGTAAGGTCGATGTCTGCGGCTGTACATTAAGGACGTGCTGTAACTCACGACAACAATATGGTGGAGATACAACCCATGAACATGAACCAGCAGGTCATTCTGGAAAAAAGACCCTCAGGCAGAGTGACTGTTGACTGCTTTCGTCTCATCGAGTCCCCTATCCCTTCTCTGGTAGAAGATGAGGTGTTGATCGCCAATCACTGGCTGTCCCTGGACCCTTACATGAGAGGCAGGATCTCGGGCGAGAAATCCTACGCTCAAGGCGTGCAGCCTGGCGAACTCATGGTAGGCGGCACCATTGGCCAAGTCGTTGAATCACGCTCTGAGCATCTCAAGCCTGGTGATTGGGTACTGGGTGCAACCGGCTGGCAGACCTATGCCGTCGAAAAAGCCAAGAAGCTGATCAAGCTCGACCCCACCCCCAATGTGCCTCTGACCGCATACCTTGGCGTGGCCGGCATGCCCGGTATCACAGCGTGGGTCGGACTCATGACCATTTGTGAACCCAAAGCGGGAGAAACCGTCGTGGTCGACGCAGCCTCCGGTGCCGTCGGTTCGGTTGTCGGGCAACTTGCCAAGGAGATTGGCTGCCGTGTGGTCGGCATCGCTGGCGGACCGGACAAGTGCAAGTATGTCGTGGACGAGTTGGGTTTTGATGCCTGCATCGACCACAGGTCGGCAGACTTTTCCAGACAGCTTGACGAAGCGCTTCCCGCCGGTATCGACTGTGTCTTTGAGAACGTCGGCGGTGCCATTTTTGAGCAACTCCTGGTGCGAATGAACACGTTCGGCCGGATTGCCCTGTGCGGCATGATTTCAGAGATCGATGGCACTCCACATACCTTCCAGAGCCTGCGTGCAGTCTTGGTGAACCGTCTCAAGCTGCAAGGTTTCATTGTCTCGGATCACCTCAAGCAATGGCCCGAGATCCGGACCCAGCTTCTGCAACGGGTCGCCAACGGCAAAATCAAATACCGCGAAACAGTCACCAACGGTCTGGAGAACGCCCCCGCAGCACTGGTTGGCTTGTTCTACGGCAAGAACTTTGGCAAACAGCTCGTGAAGTTGCGGTAGTGCCCTAGAACGGAAACAGGATCGGGATCAACAACACGGTGGTCAACATGATCAGGATCGTCAATGGAACGCCGACTTTGACGAAATCCATGAACTTGTAGTTGCCCGGGACCACCACCAACGTGTTGACTGGCGAAGACACCGGCGTCATGAATGCACTTGACGCCGCAAACGCCACGGTCAACGCAAACGGATAGACTGACAGGTTCAGGTCATTCGCCACGGCAATGGCCACCGGAGCCATCAGCACGGCGGTGGCCGTGTTGGAAATAAAAAGCCCCATCAATGCGGTCAGGATGAAAAGGATCGCCAGGATCAGGCTCGGATGGTAGCCACCGACCAGGGAGTTGAGCAAGCCCGCTGCCAGCGAAATCCCTCCTGTGTTTTGCAACGCGGTGGCAAAGGGCAGCATCCCGACAATCAACATGAGGCTTTGCCATTGGATAGAACGGTAGGCCGACTGCATGTCTATACACCGGAAAAGACCCAGCAGGACCGTACCAATCAAGGCAGCTTCTACGTTGGGCACGATCCCTGTCACCATCAGCACCACCACGACCGCCAGACTGGCCAGTGCAAAGACAGCACGGTTGGGTACGGGCACCACATCTTCCAGCTCTGCCGGAACATTGAGCACAATCAAGTCGCGGTTCTGGGCCTGGATCCGCTTGATGGCTCGCCATGTCCCGGTCACCAGCAAGGTGTCACCCAGTTGTAGCTTCTCCTGGGTCACATCAACGCCAAGGGTCTGCGTGCCTCTTTTGATGCCCAGCACAATCAGGTCGAACCTGGTGCGAAACTTCAGTTCGAAAATGGACTTGCCGATCAACGATGAGCCTGCCGGTATCATGACCTCAGCCATGCCAATGGCCTGCTTCTGATCAGAAAAGTAATTGCGTGTCAGGGGCAGTTGCAGCAAGCGCAGCTTCTCACACTGCTTCCTGAAGCCGTTCATGTCCTGACGCACGTCCAGAAACAGCACATCACCCGCATGCAATTGCGTTGTCGCCTTGGGTTCGATCAAGGCCTTGCCAAGGCGTGAACTGCGCTCTATGGCCAGGATATTGATACCCTGGGTCGAGCGCAGATCCAGATCCTGCAAAGCCTTGCCGACCCATGGCGAATCCCCGAGTAACCGGATGCGGTACTCCCGGTCAGCCAATCCATACTGGGCAATCCACTCTGAGAGCTTTGGCCGGTGCACGCCACTGGTCGCCGCTTGTGAGCGATCCACAAGCCACTTCCTGACCGCAAGCATGTAGACCAGCGCCACCACCAGCACGGCAAATCCAACCGGCGTGAAATCAAAGAGTTTAAAGCCCGCAAAGCCCTGACGCATGACCTCGGCATTGATCACCAGGTTCGGCGCGGTTCCCACCAATGTCATCATCCCGCTGATGAGCGCGGCCACGCTCAACGGCATCATCAAACGGCTTGCAGCAATCCCCGAGTTCTGCGCCACCCGCAGCACCACTGGTATGAAAAGCGCCACGACCCCGGTGGAGCTCATGAATGAGCCTATGCCAGCAACAATGACCATCAGCAAGGCTATCAGTTTGTTTTCATGGCGCCCTGCGTGTCGAGCCAGCCAGTCTCCAACCCTCTGAGCCACACCTGTTCGCACCAGCCCCTCACCCATCACGAACAAGGCTGCAATCAGGATGATGTTCGGGTCACTAAAGCCTGAGAGCGCTTCCTGCACAGTCACGATACCGGTCAACGGCAGCACCGTCATCATGATCAGCGCCACGGCATCCATGCGTGGCCTGCCGATGACGAACAGAGCCACGGTGATTCCGAGCAGAAGCAGCACCACGAGTAGTTCAGTATTCATGTCACGTGTACAAAACCCAGAAAAATCGTCTCATCATGACGCCCCGACACTCATCCTCCATCAGGATGGGCCATAAAGTTGGTCAGCCTGCCCCTTCACTGACATAGCGTATGGCTTGGGCTCTACTGCCTAGCCACCGGACATGCCAGGGCGGCAAGTATATCGAAGGTTAACCTGTGCTCCCCTTGAGGCCGATCAAAGGTCTCGTATCCATTTTCTGATCGACAAGCCCATTCATACTGCGCATTGGTCCACCGCAGGACAAGAGGTTTTCGTTGATAAGATGCAGCAATCTTGAAAGCAGGATTCCATCACTTGAGGAGGGGGGAACATGAAACGCCTACAAGACAAAGTAGCCTTGATCATGGGTGCAGGTTCAGTTGGCCCTGGCTGGGGCAATGGCCGTGCAACAGCGGTCAGGTTTGCCGAGGAAGGTGCCAAGGTATTCGGCACGGACATTTCACAAGAACGCATGCAGGAAACCCTACAAAAGGTGCAGGAAGCCGGCGGTGTCATGCGCACCGGCCACTGTGATGTCATGAGCAGTGACAGCATCAAGCAAGCCGTTCAAGCCTGTCTGGACGAATTTGGGCGCATCGACATCCTGGTCAACAACGTTGGCGGTTCAGCCGCCGGCGGCCCGGTCGAGATGAGTGAAGAAGTGTGGGACACGCAGGTCGATTACAACCTGAAAAGTGTTTTCCTGAGCTGCAAACACGTGCTTCCCATCATGATCGGGCAACGTTGCGGCTCCATCATCAACATCGCCTCGACATCGGGCATCCGCTGGACCGGCTCGGCCCAGGTTGCCTATGCCGCCACCAAGGCTGGTGTGATCCAGCTCTCGCGAGTCGTTGCCATCCAGCACGCCCCCTACAACATCAGGGTCAACAGCATCGTCCCGGGACAGTTGCACACCCCCATGGTAGAAACGCGCCTGGCCCACCAGCGTGCAGGTGGCGATGTCCAGGCACTGCTGGCGCAACGCAAAGCCCGTATTCCCCTGCCCTTTGTCGGCGATGGCCGTGATACAGCCAATGCCGCGGTCTTCCTGGCTTCAGATGAGTCCCGTTTCATTACCGGCACAGAAATCATCGTCGATGGCGGTATGTCTGTGCGCTGCGGCTAAGAACCAGTTCACTGTCCAGATCGCTGGAAAGCCAATTGACATTCTCCCCGTCATGAAGGCCAAGACTTGCCTGGCACGTGGACACCACGGCTTTCCAGCCATAAAAACCTTTCCACACTGAGCCAGATCAATACAGCTGAAATTGCAAAGGATTATCATTCCTCTTTTGCAATCACCAGCCAGTAACTTTGCTTGCACTTTGCCTGGAGGTGATTGGCTGATTCCCCAGGAAAGATTTTCTGTCCTGCCATCGCCTGCTGGGATGTGCAGGCCAATGCACTTTTGAGCGCTTTTTGTGAAAACACAACCGAAACCCAAAAGACAACTGTCAGACTGGCAAGTCATCCGCAACTTGCTTCCCTACCTGCTGGCTTACAAATGGCGGGTTGCTTTTGCGTTGGGCTGCATGGTCGCAGGCAAGCTGGCCAATCTGGGCGTGCCTGTCATCCTCAAGCGCATGATCGATGCGCTCGACATCAATACCGCAGCTGGTGCAGCGCTGGTCGTCCCCACAGCGCTGGTCATTGCCTATGGTCTGCTCAGGATCTCAAGCTCGGCTTTCAATGAACTGCGTGAAGCCCTGTTTGCCCGGGTCACCCAGAATGCCGTGCGCCGGATTGCACTCAATGTGTTTAACCACCTGCACAGCCTGTCGCTACGCTTTCACCTGGCGAGGCAGACTGGCGGGGTCAGCCGGGACATTGAGCGCGGCACCCGGGCCATTCAGACACTGGTGTCGTTTTCCCTTTACAGCATTTTCCCGACACTCATCGAGTTCATGCTGGTACTGGGTTACTTTGCATACTTCTACGACATCGTCTACTCGCTCATCACCCTGGCTGCACTGACGCTTTACATTGTCTATACCGCCGTTGTCACTGAGTGGCGTACCAAGCTGCGCCGGCGCATGAATGAACTGGACACCCGTGCCAACCAGAAGGCAATCGACTCGCTCCTGAACTTCGAGACTGTCAAATACTTTGGCAACGAAGCCTTTGAGTCGCACCGCTATGACGAGAATCTGCAGCACTATCAGAAGGCGGCCATTACCTCGCAGAAATCCCTAGCCGTACTGAACCTGGGGCAGCAGATCATCATCTCCACCGGCCTGGTTTTCATCATCTGGTGTGCAGCCAGCGGTGTTGCTGACGGCACCATGTCGTTGGGTGACTTGGTGCTGATCAACACCCTGATGATCCAGCTCTACATGCCGTTGAACTTCCTGGGTTTTGTCTACCGTGAACTCAAGCAGTCGACCACCGACATCGACAGGATGTTCAGCCTGTTGCACCAGAACAAGGAAATCAAGGACAAGGGAAATGCCTCGGAGCTCAGGATCGCAAGACCTTCGCTTGGACCTACGGTCTGCTTCGAGGATGTTGTCTTTGGCTACGACCCGCAAAGGACCATCCTGCATGGGCTCAGCTTCACGGTGCCCAGTGGTACGACCACCGCCATCGTGGGCCGCAGCGGCGCTGGCAAAAGCACCCTGGCCCGGTTGCTGTTTCGCTTCTACGATGTGCAGGAAGGCCGTATCACACTGGATGGCCAGGACATCAGGGATGTCACTCAGGCGAGCCTGCGCAAGGCCATAGGCATCGTGCCTCAGGACACCGTACTTTTCAATGACACGATTGGCTACAACATCCGCTACGGCCGCCCAGAAGCCACCGACGAAGAGGTATGGCAGGCCGCAAGAGCAGCACAACTCGAACCCTTCATCAAGCAGTTGCCCCAAGGCATGGACACGCAGGTAGGTGAGCGCGGTCTGAAGTTGTCCGGAGGGGAAAAACAGCGCCTGGCTATTGCCAGGACATTGCTCAAGCGGCCCAGCCTGCTGATATTTGATGAAGCAACATCAGCCCTGGACTCCAGGACCGAGCGTGCCCTGCAGGACGAACTGAAGCAGATTTCGCGCAGCCATACCACCCTCATCATTGCCCACAGGCTCTCGACAATCACCCATGCCGACCAGATCCTGGTCATGGACCATGGCCGTGTCATCGAACAGGGTACCCATCACGAGTTGCTGGCTCAAAACGGTGCCTACGCCGCCATGTGGGACATGCAGCAACGTGAGAACCCAGCCGCAGCATCTGTTTCTGCCGAAACATAAAAGACAAAAGCCTGTGTTGCCAGGTTCACTTGACAACACAGGCTTGGTGGCATTCTGAATCATCAGCCATCAACCGCTCTCGATCTTGGGGATGAAATAGATCTCAGACCCAGGATTGAGCTTTTGCGTGTACACGATCTCGTGGATCACGCCATCAATGGCAACCGCTGTATCCTCCTCCAGAACCTCCCCCAGGCCTGGGTAGAGACGATCGAGTTCCCTGAGCACCCCTTTGAGGGTGCCGGCATGGATTTCGAACGTTTCACCCCCCTCGGTCCAGGGCCTGAAGGCCCCGTTGAGGACAACCTTGACAGGAACGGTCTCAGACACTCGCACTCTCCGATTCCAATGCCTGGAGCACCACAGGAGGTGACATCGGCAGGCTTGTCAGCCTGACGCCTGTTGCCGAGCGGATCGCGTTGGCAACGGCAGCCGTGACTGGCACGATGTTGACCTCGCCCGCTCCTTTGACCCCATAGGGATGGTTCGGGTTCGGCACTTCAACGATCACGGCTTCGATCATGGGCAAGTCCGAAGCCACCGGCATCCGGTAGTCCAGAAAGCCTGCGTTCTCCATTTCTCCCTTGCTGTTGTAGACATAGGTTTCGTTCAAGGCCCAGCCGATACCCTGGGTCACGCCACCCTGAATCTGTCCTTCAACGTAGCTTGGATGAATGGCACGACCGACGTCCTGTGCCGCCACAAAACGCAGGATCTTGACCGCACCGGTTTCCGGATCGACTTCAACGTCGCAGAACTGTGTCGAGAAGCCTGGCGCCTGACCACCGGCGTTGATGGCAACCTCAGCGGCAATCGGGCCGCCAGTCACAGCACGTTTGGCAGCAATCTCGGCAAGCGTCAGGGGCTTGAAGTCACCCACAGACGGGTTGGCCGGCTTGGCACAGCCGTCTTCCCAGATCACGTCATCGACATTGACATCCCACATCATGGCAGCACGGGTGCGCAGATCTTCAATGATGCGCTCGCAAGCCTGCACCACGGCCATGCCGGTGGCGTATGTGACACGTGAACCACCGGTCACATGGTTGTAGCCAATCGATGCGGTGTTGGCCACGGTGGAACGGACTTTCTCATAGGGGATACCCAGTGTCTCGGCAGCCATGATGGCCATCGATGCACGAGAACCACCCACGTCCATGCTGCCCGAGGCAATTGACACGGAACCATCTTCACCAACATGGATGGTGACAGCGGACTCGCCAGCACCGTTGAACCAGAAGCCGGATGCCACGCCACGACCCTGATTCGGGCCAAGGGGCTTCTTGTACTCGGGATGGTTCATCAATGCTTCGATGGTCTCCCTGAACCCGCCATGACCATGCTTCGGACCCCAGATGGTTGGCGAGCCGACCTTGACAGCATTGCGCAGACGCAACTCCAGCGGATCCATGCCGATACGTCGTGCGAGTTCATCGACCACGCTTTCGACCGCAAATGCAACGATTGGTGAACCAGGTGCACGGTAGGCGGCCGACTTGGGACGGTTGCTGACCACGTCATAGCCAACGGCGCGGGCGTTTTCCAGGTCGTAAACAGAAAACGCACACATGCAGCCGTTCATCACCGGAGATCCAGGAAATGCACCGGCCTGAAACTTGAACACACCGTCTGCTGCGACGATCTTGCCATCGCGCTTGACACCCATGCGCACGGTCATTGATGAACCTGCTGTCGGGCCGGTGGCCAGGAATACCTCTTCACGGGTCATGACAATCTTGACCGGCAGGCCAGACTTGCGTGACAGCGTCGCAGCAATCGGCTCGACATAGACCACGGTCTTGCCACCGAAGCCACCGCCGATCTCGGCGGGGTGCACCACCAGGTTGTTGACCGGGATGCCCAAGATCTTGGCGGTATAGCCACGCACCATGAAATGACCCTGGCTGGAAGACCAGATTTCGCACTGACCATCAGCACCAAATCGCGCAAGACATGCGTGCGGCTCGATGTAGCCTTGGTGGACCGGTGAGGTCTTGAAACTCATTTCGACGATTTCATCGGCCTGAGCAAAACCTGCCTCGACATCGCCGATCTTGAATTCAGCACGCCTTGCGATGTTGGATGGTTTGGTTGGAGAAGGATTCACACCGCGGGTGATCATGTCCTCGAACAGCAAGGGCGCATCTTCAGCCATGGCCTCATCGACATCGATGACATGAGGCAGTACCTCGTAGTCGACCTCGATCAGCTTGATCGCCTCGGCAGCAATTTCTGGTGTAGTGGCAGCCACAGCGGCCACGGCATGTCCGACATAGAGTGCTTTCTCCCGGGCCATGATATTGCGGGTCATGTGCCAGAAGTTCACCTGCACCCTGTCTGGGCCCAGATAGTCGAACTTCTGCTCAGGTAGGTCTGAACCCACCATCACGGCTTTCACGCCAGGCAGAGCCTGAGCCTTCGATGTATCGATGGAACGGATACGGGCATGTGCATGGGGTGAACGCAGGATCTTGCCCCAGAGCATCCCGGGCAGATAATAATCAGCGCCATACTGGGCGTGCCCGGTTACCTTGGGCACACCGTCAGGCCTGATTGGCCGTGTCCCAACGACTTTTAAATCCTTGACGGGTTCTTCGGTCTTCTTAAGCATTGGATGCTCCTCTCATGACACGGGCTGCATCGAGCACGGCTTCCACGATCTTGTTGTATCCGGTGCAGCGGCACAGGTTGCCAGCAAGCCAGTAACGCACCTCTTCTTCAGTGGGATCAGGATTGCGCTCCAGGAGGGCTTTGGCCGCCACCAGGACGCCAGGTGTACAGATACCGCATTGCAAAGCGGCATGCTCAAGGAACTTCTGCTGCAGCGGATGCAGCTCCGAACCCTTGGCCATCCCTTCGATGGTCTGGATGGACTTGCCTTCGGCCTCTACACCGAGGACCAGACAGGAACACACAATGGTGCCATCCATATTGACAGTACAGGCGCCACAGTCACCGGTCGCACAACCTTCCTTGGTCCCTGTCATGTACAGCTGGTTTCTCAACACATCAAGCAGGCTCTGCTTTGTGTCACACAAAAACTCAACGGTCTCACCATTGATGGTGGTTGTCACATGATGCTTTGCCATCTTATTGCTGCTCCTTTGCACGAGCCAGTGCCTTGAGCGCCGCCCGGCGCGCGATGACACCGGCCAGCTTGATGCGGAACTCCTTGGTACCGCGTTTATCCGTAATCGGGCGGGCTGCAGCGCTGGCTGCCTTTGCGAGGTTTTCCAATGCAGCCTCGTCAACTCGTGTGCCCACCAATGCCTGTGCAGCCTCAGGGACCACGATGGCCTTTTCTGCCACAGCGCCAAGGCAAACCTTGGCATCGGTACAGACACCCTCTTGATCAAGGGTAATCCTGACACCCGCACCGACCACTGCAATATCCATTTCAGTACGAGGGGTAAACCTGAGATAGGCGGTCCCCGTCCTTTGAGCAAGCTTGGCGAACTCAAAGGCCACCAGCAACTCCCCCGGTGCAAGGCTGGTCTTGCCAGGCCCGACTGGAATATCTTCTACTGCAACCCTTCGGCTGCCTTGCGGCCCTTGCACAATGGCAATCCCGCCAGCAGCAATGACAGCAGGAACACTGTCAGCGGCAGGTGAAGCATTGCACAGGTTGCCGCCCATGGTTGCTCGTCCGCGGACCTGTACCGAACCAATCAGGTTGGCACCATCCACAACCCCTGGGAATGCCCGTGAAAACCCAGGATGGTTGATCACTTTCATGCATGGCATGGCTGCACCGACAATGAATCTGTCGCTTTCTTCCCTTATGGTCATCATCTCGTCAATATGCTTGACATTGACGATCACGCCCGGATTCTGCCGGCCTGAACGCATCTGTACAAGCAAGTCAGTACCGCCTGCCAAAATGCGGGCCGTGGCCTGGAACTGCGCCATCAGTACAGCAGCCTCCTGCACCGTTGCCGGCGTTTCGTACCTGACACCCGTTGTCATTCACTTCCCCTCTTTGAAGTTCATCCTTTTGTATCAGCGTAAGTAGTCGCTCGTGGATACTATTTCTGATTCTATGCCAGCGAATCACTGGTCGAGCAATGGTTTTTGGTCAACATCAAATCAATCTCAAACTTTTTTTGATTTCGACATGATTATTAAGCACAATACTTCTCATTCACTGGCATCCCAGTGATTATCCAACTGTTAACAACGTAGATGGAGCATTCGTCATGAGCCTAAAAGATAAAGTTGCATTGGTAACCGGCGCCGCAAGTGGTATTGGCAAGGAATGCGCATTTCATTTGTCCAAGGCCGGTGCTGCAATTGTCATCGCCGACCTGAACCTGGACGGTGCCAAGGCAGTGGCCAAGGAAATAGAAGCACAAGGTGGCAAGGCAATTGGCATCAAGATGGATGTCACCAATGAACAGGAAGTTCAGGCCGGCATCGACGAGGCAGTCAAGACCCTGGGCAGTATCGATGTGCTTGTTTCCAACGCCGGGATCCAGATCGTGCATCCGGTTGAGGAATTTCCATTTGATGAGTGGAAAAAAATGCTGGCCATTCACCTTGATGGCGCTTTCCTGACAACCCGAGCCGCTATCAAGCACATGTACGCCAGCGGTCGTGGCGGCTCCATCATCTACATGGGCTCAGTCCACTCACACGAAGCCTCCAAGCTCAAGGCTGCCTACGTCACTGCCAAACACGGCCTGCTGGGCCTGGCTCGGGTTGTGGCCAAGGAAGGCGCAGAAAAGAATGTCCGTGCCTACGTGGTCTGCCCTGGGTTTGTCCGCACCCCTCTGGTGGACAAGCAAATTCCCGAGCAAGCCAAGACCCTCGGAATCAGCGAGGAAGAAGTGATCAAGAAAGTCATGCTCGGCCAGACAGTCGATGGCATTTTTACAACTACAGACGACGTCGCCTCTGTTGTAACCTTCCTAGCCGGGTTCCCGACGGCTGCCTTGACCGGTCAATCTTTCATCGTCAGCCACGGGTGGTACATGCAGTAACAACAAGAGGGCCGGACGAAAGTCCGAGATTTCATGGCTGAAATTCATCACTTCAAGCCTGAATCCCTGACCCGTGCGATCCATGCACTGGTCAGGGGCTATGGCAGCGACCCCCGAGAGGTCGACCTCGTTACTAGCAATCTCATACAGGCCAACCTGACTGGCCACGACTCACACGGCATCGGCATGCTGCCCCGCTACACGGAGTCTTTCCTGGAAGGCGGTCTGGTGGCCAACGCACATGTCCGGACGCAGCTCGACACTGGAGTACTCCTGGCGCTCGATGGTTGCAGTGGCTTTGGCCAGGTCGTAGGACATGAAGCCATGCTCATGGCAATTGAACGGGCCAAACGGCATGGAACCTGTGTCATGGCACTTGGCAATGCACACCATCTATGTCGCATAGGTGCCTGGGCGGAAATGGCCGTCGCGCAAGGGCTCATTTCCATTCACTTCGTCAATGTCCTTTCTGACGCTGCCGTAGCCCCTTGGGACGGCAGTGATGCCAGGTTTGGCACCAACCCGTTCTGTGTCGGCATACCCTTGGGCAAGCAGCCCCCACTGATCCTGGACTTTGCAACCAGTGTCATTGCCAAGGGCAAAGCCCGCGTAGCCTACAACAAGGGTGAACATCTCAAACCAGGCCAGTTGATTGACCATCTCGGCAATCCGACCACGGATCCGGTGCATGCCATCAAGCCACCTTTTGGGGCCCTCAGGGCATTTGGCGAACACAAGGGATCAGGGCTTGCCATGGTCTGCGAACTACTCGGGGGCGCACTGGCTGGCGGAAAGACACTGCACGGCCCACACAAGGGACGCCGTGTTGGTAACGGCATGCTGACCATTGTCATCGATCCATCACAACTGGCCCCAGGCAACACTTTCCTGGACGAGTCCCTGGCGTTTCTCGAATGGGTCAAGCAGTCCCCACCAGCCCCCGGCACTGAAGGGGTCAAGCTAGCCGGTGAGATCGAAAGAGCCAACCGGGTAAAACGCTCATCGACCGGTATTCCTGTCGACAGCACAACCTGGTCCGAGATCCTTGCAGCCGCAAAATCACTGGGCGTTGACGCTCAGGAAGTCGATCGCCTGGCCCGCCAGTAGCCGCCCCGGTGGTTGAATTTCATTGGTTGAACAAGCCTGGGTTCACATGATGTGCACCCAGGCCGTGATGGTTATGTCTTGCCTGCGGCTTTCAGCCGTGCAATTTCAGCCTTGGCACGATCAGCTTCCTCACGCAACCGTGCCATTTCCTCAGGACTGGTGCGCTGCGGGTTGCAGTAGTCCAGTTTCCAGTCATGGTCATCAGACCAGCGCTGCGGTGACTGCACAGTCGTCCTTGGGGCTGGAGCAGACTCCAGAAGCTTGAGCGCAAGCTCCATGGTCTGACACTGCGACGTTTCATCATGGGGCTTGCCTGCAGCATTGCCCAGCGGAAAGTCACTGAACAGAAAGCGCGGCACACCACAGTATTCCGGAATGTCCTTGGCACACCCCAGAATCACGGTCGCAATACCATTGGCTTCCAGGTGCCTGGCGACCAGACTCAAAGTCTGATGACAGACAGGACAGTTGGCCACCAGCACCGCCACATCAGTTCCATCCTCGCGGCATCTGGCCAGGATATCCGGGCAATCAACTTGCAAGGTATGCCGCTGGCTACGGTTGGTGGGCGCACCATGAAACCTCGGTCCAAGCTTGAAGCGACCCTGACCTGCCATCTTGCGCAGCAACGGCAGAGGAAACCATGCGTTGGAATCTGTCATGGGGGAATGCTTGCGGTCGATCGCCACATGTACGATTCGAACATCGTGGTCAGTGTCTGTCGGCCTGGAATAGACCTCGTAGAACTTGGCGGCAGCGTTATATGGCGCGCGAGGACTCTGATCACCCTTGCTTGGATCAAATGGAGCAGCCGTCGTGATGAGTGTCAGGGTCAGTTGCTCAAGCGGTGCCTTCAACGGCGTGAATGGAACATCACGGTAATGGGCCCAGACGTATGGGTTGTCATAGCCCAGCGCCAAATACCACTCACGGGTCCTGGCCATATAGCCCACTGGCTGGTCATCCTGCGGTGCGAATTCCAGCGTATCCATTCTCAGACCTCGACAGGTGCGCTGTAACCAGAGATGAAAGACTTGGCCGGTCCACCCTCAGCTGGAAACACGTGGCGGTTCACCTTACCGATATTTGCACCATAGGCATGGATGCTGATCGACACACGGTCCTGGAAGGCGTTGGACACCTTGTGCACGTCGCCGATGGTGGGTGAGACGAAGGTGACCTGGCCAGGCTCAAGCCGTTCCGGTTCACCATAAGGCTGCGGCGGGTTTTCTCCATCGAGTCGGTAGTTCTGGCCGATTTCTGCGCCACGCAACTGACCAATCACACCCCAGACCGTATGGTCATGAATGGGTGTCTGCTGACCCGGCCCCCAGACAAAGCTCACGACCGAGAATCGATCCTGGGGATCAACATACAAGCAATACTGCTGGTAGAACTGAGGATGAGGCTGGGCCACACAGTCTGGCAACCAGTCATCTTTTGATACCAATTCACGCATAGCATCGCCCAGAAGCTGCCAGAAGTCCGCATCCTGCTCGGTGCGTGTCTGAACCAGATCCTCAAGCCTTGCAACAAACTTCTTGAGCGCCGGTATCTCCATATCCAAACCTGCCATCTTCGTTCTCCTTCGATGATTCGTGTTTTCTGATATCTGTTCACTCACCCGCACGGTAGCGGGCAATACTAGGCACGGATAATTACGACCGCCTCGTGTGTGCACTCACCCGCACGGTAGCGGGCAATACGCTGCTTCAGGCCTGGTCGCATGACCGAACGTACCAATTGCGCGAGGTCACGGTCTGCGTCACGGTCTGTCACCACCTGATAGAGCATTGACCTGACCTCAGGTTCCAGCGAGGTCGATGACTGGCGCAACTGTTCCACAACCTGGTCAAGTTCCTGCATGGAAGCAATCCCTGTCAGAAGCCCGACTGCGAGCGCCTGCTTGGCCTGCAGTGTGGCTGCGACCTCCTGGATCGACCTGGCTGCTTCGTTGCCGATCCTGCACGCCAGACGCCGAGTCCCCAGGACCAGACCAAATTTCAGTCCCGGCATGCGGAAAGTGGAATCCTCAGTTGCAATCCGTTTCTGGCATGACACCAGCAAATCTACCCCTGCTCCAAAGTTCTTGCCATGGGCAAACGCAAGGGTTGACATCGGACTGGCGTAGACCATTTCCAGCAACTGTTCGATGCGCACGAAACGCCACAGCAGGTCGGCCTCGCTTGACTCATCAAAACCCGTGAAATCAAAGCCGGCACAAAAACACTTGCCCTCACCACGCAATGTCAGGGAGTGTGCGCCGGATACCTGCGCACGCTGTACAGCATCGATCAGCGCCTCCACCAGCTCTGCATTCAGTGCGTTGCGCTTTTCTGGGCGGTTCAGGACCAGCGTCCAATGACCGTCCTGGACACTTTCAAGTAACACATCGCTCATGGCAGCAGCCCCTGTTTGGCCAGCTCGCCAAAGACCTCGTCATTGTGTTCGCCCAGTGCCGGGGGACGCAACCGGATCGGAGCAGACTCGCCATTGAAACGCACCGGTGAGGCAAATGTCTTGGTCTTGACGCCATTGGGCAGCTCCAACGGCTGGACCCACTGCATGTGCTCGACCTGCTCATCGGCCAGCACCTGGGAATACGTGTTGATAGGCGCACATGGCACGCCGGCCTTGCGAAACTTCTCCAGCCACACCTGTGCCGTTTCGGTCATGAACTTCTCTTCGAGAATGTCACGCAACGCCACCTGGTTAGCAGCCCGCAAAGGTGTTGTCGTAAAGCGGGGATCTTCTGCAAGCTCTGGCATCTCAACCACCTTGCAGACTGACAACCATAAGGCGTTGTTGCCCGCTGCCATGCCAAAGTAGCCGTCTTTGCACTTGAATGCCTGGTATGGGGCGTTACGAGGATGTGCTGACCCCAGCGGTACCGGATCCTTGCCACTGCCGAAGTATTCCGAAGTTTGAAGTGCAGCGATCCCGAGCGTCGCGCCGAGCATCGGGACATCGATATGCACAGCCTTGCCATCTTTTTCAACCTGCCTCAGCGCGCATGCCACCGAGTAGGCGGCATACAGTCCGGCAGAAAAGTCTGCCAGCGGTACCCCGCACTTGACCGGGGGACGTCCGGGCTCACCGGTGATGCTCATGATGCCGCTCATGGCCTGGACCGTAAGGTCAAAACCACCTTCGGTCGACCTGGGGCCGGTCTGTCCATAGGCAGAAATCGAAGCCATGACCAGCTTCGGATTGATTTCCGACAACTGCTTGAAACCGATCCCCAGCCTGTCCATCACGCCAGGCCTGTTGTTCTCGATCAGGACGTCAGCGGTCTTGACCAAGGCACGGAATTTTTCCAGATCCTCGGGATTTTTAAGGTCCAGCGTGACCGAGCGCTTGTTGCGGTTAAGTGACGCAAAATTCTCACTGTAACCGTCTGAAATGGGTGGCCAGCTGCGCAATGTATCGCCACCGGCCGGGTTTTCCACCTTGATGACATCCGCCCCCATATCCGCCAGCAACATACCGCAAAAGGGACCTGCGGCCACATTGCACAGTTCAATGACACGGATACCCTGCAAAGCTAGCTTCAATTGCATGATGAATCATTCCTTATTGATCAATCTTCCTGTCTGTCTCCTGTCGGCTCATTCTAGCGAAATGGCGAACCTGTCAAGCAGACCTGGACCCGACACGGTAATTAGCAATGGTTTGCTACTGTAGAAATTTGACAGGAACCAGCTTCACCTTAGTGCCAATCAACTCAACCGGAATGATTCTCAATCATCAAAATCCTTTGATATTAATGTGTTACCAATCCATTGAGGATGATCTTTACTTCATCAACTCTTGATATAACTCAAGAGTTGCGACCGGAATCTGCAACCGACCAAGGGTTTTCCATACTCTGCTCGCCTAGAATGGGCAGAGAGAGATGCGGCTGCCCTTGGAGCATGCCCATGGTCATTCCAATCAGGAGAAATCAACATGACTTCACGCAGAAAATTCATCCAGTTGTCGGTTGCCAGCGTTGCGGTACTGGCCAGCGCCAAGACAGTTCTTGCCCAGCCCGTCCTCAGTGAAACCGATCCCCAAGCACAAGCACTGGGCTATGTGTCAGACTTCAACAAAGTCGACAAGGCCAAGTTCCCCAAGTATCAGCCGGGCCAGGAATGCGACAACTGCCAACTCTATACGGCCAAAGATGAAACATCCGGCACCTGTAGCGCTTTCCCTGGCAAACTGGTTCAAGCCAAGGGCTGGTGTAACCTTTGGGTCAAGAAAGTGGGTTAAGTTGCCCGTTGTCTCTTGCCTGCCATCGCGACGGGTGGCTTGAAGTCTGGGTTCGCCCCACCCCAAGCCTTCTGGAAAAACCTGTATTGCAACAGCGCCCATAGGTTTAGAATGTGCCTGTTCAATCGGGAGACCATCTTGACATCCTCCTCGCCATGAACGGCGGGGATTCCCACTTCACTGAAACCAGCCGATGCGCACTTACATGCACACAGGACTTACAGCTTCTCCATGGGCTGACACCGCCAGTCCAGCGGCCAAAACATTGCGCGCG
>Ga0182743_1001376_pt1 | contig 23920 bp, 25 predicted proteins | sample eDN3rd30CKraftOP_FD_128522 | JGI IMG/M metagenome (GOLD analysis project Ga0182743, IMG submission 128522) | Enriched Organic Plus compost microbial communities from Emeryville, California, USA - eDNA 3rd pass 30_C Kraft OP (version 2) (version 2) ... | reverse complement strand
CCGGCGCCGAAGGTAAGCAGGCGATCGATGATCACATCCGGGTCAATGCCCTGGTCGAGCAGGTCATGCACCGCGGTCCGGATCACCTCATTGCAAACAACAGATTGATTCTTAACCATAATTGGCTCCGTTACGGGTTACGTTACGGTTACGTTACGGTTACGGATCGGCAGGGGTTGGTTGGTTACGTTACGTTACGGGGTTCCTTTAGGAACCCGTAACCCGTAACCACCCCTCGTAACCTCATTGCGTAACCACCCAGATTTCTCCGTACTGACGGATGAGGTCTTTGCTCTTGAGGGCATTGCGGATGTCGACGAGGTCCGCTTTCCGCCTATCTCCGATGCCGACTTCCCGAGCCCTGGCGTTCCATTCCTCGGTCGTAAGCCCTTTGGCTCCTGCCTCGTGCAAGATGCCGTACATAGTCTGTTGGTTTGGACTGAGCTTGGGCGATGAAACAGCCGGCGGCGGTGCATCAGAGGGAACAGCCACACAGCTCGAGACGGGCTCACCGTCCTCGTCGGGATCGAGGTCGACCACGGCCAAGCGGAAGTGAAATTCCTCGCCCGTTGGCAGGTCTCTCTGCTTCATCACCTTTGCCACCCGGTCGCCTTCGCCTAGGTTCTTAACTTCGATCTCGGTGTCGACGGCAGAGCGGAGCAGGGAATGCCCCCGGGCACCCTTCTCGGTTGCCTTGCCGCAGTGATGGATCAGGAGCACATGAGCGTCTGTGGCGATCCTGAGCGCATCGCAGTGGCGAACAAGCGTGCCCATCGCGGCAGACGAGTTCTCGTCACCGCCGGCAAGGGCTCTGGAGAGCGTGTCGATGATGATCAGACAATCTCCAGGCAGCTCGGAGCCGGGTTGCATGAGATCCGTGATCCGCTTGGTCAGGAGCCTAACGTCGGTATCGTCGCTGCAAAGGTCGATTGGCTCAGGGACGACGAAGAAGGGCACCTCGGCCTTGTCGATGCCGTGATGGCGGGCATAGGCCTCCAGCCGCTCCTCAATGCCGACACCACCCTCGCAAGCGATGTAAATCACCGTTGATGGCGTGACCCTCCGATCACGCCAGGGGATTCCACGAGCAATGTGGGCAGCAAGGTCGAGGGCGAAGAAAGTCTTGCCGCTGTTGGACTCGCCATAGACGACGGACAGAGCCCCCTGGTCGAGCAGGCGCTTAACCAGCGGTCTCCGCCTGGGAAGGTTAGATGCCCGTGACCAGTGGACCGGAATTAGTCGCTCCACGTTCATCATGCAGCCACCTCCAGGTTACTGTCGGTGACGGTGACCTCGGGGAAGCTTTTCTTCATGTGCCTCCGATAGGTTAGGACGAGGGAATCGGGGAGGTTGATCCGCGGGGCATAGCGGAGCAGGTGGACGGCCCTCGGCCAGTCGATCACGACCACGCCATTGCAAGCGTTTCGGAGCCAATCCAGAGGGCTTCCGTGGACATCCAGGGCGCCGCCGAGCGCAAAGGTCTCCGGGGCGAAAACGTCATCTTCGCCCAAGAGGATGGCTCGCCCCTCGGCCGTTGCGATCTCACCGGATCGCGGCGACCAGAAAACGATGTCTGAGCCTTCAGGGAAGCCGAGGAACTGGCATCCAGCCTGGTCCTCGACGAAGATGCCATCCTTGTCACGGCGCCCTGTAGCGACCCGCAGGACGGGCAGGAGAGCGCTCAACACCCGCATCGGCACGCCCTGCCGCATCAGCCAGGCGGCCTGCTCGCAATTGATCTTGGGAAGGCTGCTGAAATCCATCACGCAGCCCTCCCGCTGTCGAAGGCCACGCCAGCAAGGACGCGGGCAACCGCTTCGGAAAGGGGAACCCAGCGGCGGATATAGTTCGCTTGAACCTTCGTCAGGCGATCGCTATTATCAATGCCCGGAGTCCCGCAATGATTTCCGATTTCATAGCCGCCGTTCCCTGCGCCAACAGGGGCGGCGGTTTTGCTTTCGGGAAGAGCGTCGAGAACGGAAGCAGAACCCTGTGTGCCAGTTTTGTGCCACATGCTGTTGCATGTTCCTGCTTGGTTCTGCGGCGACTTGATCGAAGCTGCAGCCTCGATTTCGATTTTTCTTGCGCTTACTGAGGGAGTCCGGTAATCCCCGCGGCGGGACACCTCTCCCCAACGAGAGGCCGCTATCTGAAAGGGTGGCTGCACATGGCAGATCCAATCAAACCGGCTCAGCGACCGGCCAATCCGCTGTTTTCGTCCGGCCCCTGCGCCAAGATCCCCGGCTGGACCCCGGACCTCCTCAAGAATGCATTTCTCGGCCGCTCGCACCGCGCGAAGGAAGGCAAGGCGCGGCTCAAGCTGGCGATCGACCTGACGCGCGAAGTGCTGCAGGTGCCGGAAACGCACCTCATCGGCATTGTGCCCGCGTCCGATACGGGTGCCGTGGAGATGGCGCTGTGGAGCCTGCTGGGCGCCCGCGGTGTCGACATGCTGGCCTGGGAAAGCTTCGGCGAGGGCTGGGTTACCGACGTGGTGAAGCAGCTCAAGCTGCAAGACGTCCGCAGCCTCAAGGCCGGTTATGGCGAGCTGCCCGACCTCACCCAGGTCGATTTCAGCCGCGATGTCGTCTTCACCTGGAACGGCACCACCTCCGGCGTGCGCGTGCCGAATGCCGACTGGATCCCGGCGGACCGTCAGGGGCTCACCATCTGCGATGCCACCTCGGCGGCCTTCGCCCAGAGGCTCGATTTCGACAAGCTCGATGTGGTCACCTTCTCGTGGCAGAAGGTGCTGGGCGGCGAAGGAGGGCATGGCATGCTCATCCTCAGCCCGCGCGCCGTCGAACGGCTCGAGACCTATGTCCCGGCCTGGCCGCTGCCGAAGATCTTCCGCATGACCAAGGGCGGCAAGCTCATCAACGGCATCTTCGTGGGCGAGACGATCAACACGCCGTCCATGATGTGCGTGGAGGACTATATCGTCGCCCTTAACTGGGCCAAGTCGATCGGTGGCCTTGACGCCCTTGTCGCCCGTGCCGACCGCAATGCGGCGGTGCTGCATGACTGGGTTGCCCGCACGCCCTGGATCGAGAACCTGGCGAAGGATCCGGCCACGCAGTCCAATACCTCCGTGTGCCTCAAGCTGTCAGCCGAGGCCGTGGCCAGTCTGTCGGCGGAAGCCGCCGCGGCGCTGCCCAAGGCGATCGCCTCGCTGCTGGACAAGGAAGGCGCCGCCTTCGACATTGGCGCCTATCGCGACGCGCCTCCTGGCCTGCGCATCTGGTGCGGCGCAACCGTCGAAGCCTCCGACCTTGAGGCGCTGACGCCCTGGCTCGACTGGGCCTATGCACAGGCGAAGGCGGCTGCGTAAGGCAGTCGCCCGCCTTCGACTTCCCATCGACACGACATATTCAGGAGGCCACCATGGCTCCTCGCGTTCTCATTGCAGACAAGCTCTCGCCCGCTGCCGTCGAAATCTTCCGCGAGCGCGGCATTGATGTGGACATCAAGGTCGGTCTCGACCGCGACCAGCTGATCGAGATCATCGGCGACTATGATGGTCTTGCCGTCCGCTCGGCCACCAAGGCGACCGCCAAGGTCATCGAGGCGGCGCACAATCTCAAGGTGATCGGCCGCGCCGGCATCGGCGTCGACAACATCGACGTTCCGGCCGCGACCGCCAAGGGTATCATCGTGATGAATACCCCCTTCGGCAATGCGATCACCACGGCTGAGCATGCCATCTCGCTGATGATGGCGCTGGCCCGCCAGATCCCGCAGGCCAATGCCTCGACCCATGCAGGCAAGTGGGAGAAGTCCCGCTTCATGGGCGTCGAGCTCACGGGCAAGACTCTGGGCGTCATCGGCTGCGGCAATATCGGCTCGATCGTTGCCGATCGCGGTGTCGGCCTCAAGATGCGCGTCATTGCCTATGATCCGTTCCTTTCCGAAGAACGCGCAATCCAGCTCGGCGTCGAGAAGGTCGAGCTCGATGACCTGCTGCGGCGGTCGGACTTCATCACGCTGCATACGCCGCTCACCGACAAGACCCGCGGCATCATCGATGCGGCCGCGCTGGCCAAGACGAAGAAGGGCGTGCGCATCATCAACTGCGCCCGCGGCGGTCTCGTCGTCGAGGCAGATCTGAAGGCGGCGCTCGAAAGCGGCCACGTGGCCGGAGCCGCGCTCGACGTGTTCGAGGAAGAGCCGGCGAAGGAAAACATCCTCTTCGGCATGGAGAATGTGGTGTGCACGCCGCATCTCGGCGCCTCGACCACGGAAGCGCAGGAGAATGTCGCCCTGCAGGTGGCCGAGCAGATGTCCGACTATCTGCTCTATGGCGCGGTGTCGAACGCCATCAACATGCCATCGATCACCGCCGAGGAAGCTCCGAGGCTCAAGCCCTTCATCAAGCTGGCCGAGCAGCTCGGCTCGTTCGCGGGGCAGCTCACCGAGACCAGCCTCAAGGAAATCCGCATCGAATATGCGGGCGAGGTCGGCGAGATGAATGTCCGGGCATTGACGGCCGCGCTGCTGGCCGGCCTGTTCCGGCCGATGATGTCGGACGTCAACATGGTGAGTGCACCGGTGGTCGCCCGCGAGCGCGGTATCGCGGTCGACGAGGTGCGCCAGTCCAAGCGTGGCATCTACGACAACTACATCCGCCTCACGGTGAAGACCGAGCGGCAGGAACGGTCGGTCGCCGGCACGGTATTCTCGGACGGCAAGCCGCGCATCATCCAGATCAAGGGCATCAATCTCGAGGCCGAGCTCGGTGACCACATGATCTACATCACCAACGAGGACAAGCCGGGCTTCATCGGCGCCCTCGGCACGCTGCTCGGCAATGCGGGCATCAACATCGCAACCTTCAATCTCGGTCGCGAGGCCCAGGGCGGCAGCGCCATCTGCCTGGTCGAGGTGGACGGTGCGGTGCCGGAGGATCTCATTGCCAAGATCGCGGCGCTGCCGCAGGTCAACCAGGTCAAGCCGCTCCACTTCTGAGGGCGACCCCAAGGCAAAAGAAAAGGGCGGCGAGGAAACTCGCCGCCCTTTTCCTGCTTGAAGCAGGATGCGCCTTACTTCCGCTTCTTCTTGCCGGACTTGGCCGGGACGTAGTTGAGCCGCAGCTCACCGATGCCGGCAGCGACATTCAGACCAGTCTGCACCGAAGCGCTGACCGGCTGGAGCGTGAAGGAGCGGTTGCTACCGCCGACCAGCACATTGGCGCCGGCGCCCACACCGAAGGTGGCGCTGCCCGTGGCGCCGGCATAGGTGCCGGCCAGAGCGCCGCGCTGCACGCGGCTCGAGGGAGCGAAGACGCCCCACTTGACGATGTAGTTCTGGGTGGCGCCGATATCCACGCCGAACTTCTTGAAGGAGCCGGTATAGGTCTCCCGGATGCCGTTCGGGCCGTCAAAGCGGCAGGTCACGGCCTTGCTGGAGCCCACGATGAAGCCGGCGCCGGGAGCCACGTTGCAGGTCAGCATGCCGACCTTGACGGCAGCCTGGGCCGGGGCCACGAAAGCCAGAGGAGCGACACATGCAGCTAGGGCTGCGGCAACGCGAAGTTTGGACATAGGCGGTTCTCCGTCTGAGATGAATCGACTTGAACTAAACGTCCGGTCGGACTGCGAAGCAATAGGGTTTTGATCAGTTTTACAACCCAATTGGAATTAAGGTTGCCAAGGCCACGCTCAGATACTCCAAATTCAAGCACAAACCGGTGGAAACAAGGGTTGTGACTGGACCGCGGTCGGGCCGTCGGAGGACGGAGTGCGCGTGTCAACGGTCGTCCCGCCTCCCGGCGCGATGACTTCCCGAACGCTGTTTCGCGGGTGCGACTTATTCCGCCCAGGTTCCGTCTCCCCGCCGGTTGGAAACGCCTCTTCCTTATCCATGTCCCTGATGATGAAGCATGTTTGCGCTCCGCCCGGCAGTTGGGGTAGGACTGGAGCCAGATGACTTGGGTTCGACCGCAAGGTGACATCGGACTTGGGCTTAATGGTTATTCGCGCTATAGACCCCTGCGTTTGCGCGGCTTAACGAGGAACTTTCCAAATGGCCAATGTGGTGGTTGTCGGCGCCCAATGGGGCGACGAGGGCAAGGGCAAGATCGTCGACTGGCTCTCCGAGCGCGCCGATGTGGTTGTGCGCTTTCAGGGCGGGCATAATGCCGGCCATACCCTGGTCATCGATGGCGTTACCTACAAGCTGTCGCTCCTGCCGTCGGGCATCGTGCGTCCCGGCAAGCTGTCCGTGATCGGCAATGGTGTCGTTGTCGACCCCTGGGCGCTTGTCGACGAGATCGGCCGTCTGCAGCAGCTCGGCGTGGCCGTTACCCGTGACAATCTCCGCATCGCCGAAAATGCCGTGCTTATCCTCCCGCTGCATCGAGAGCTCGACGCCCTGCGCGAGGAAGCCGCCGGCGCCGGCCAGATCGGCACCACCCGCCGTGGCATCGGCCCGGCCTATGAGGACAAGGTCGGCCGTCGCGCCATCCGGGTCATGGACCTGCAGAACCTGCCGGAGCTCGAAGGCAAGATCGAGCGGCTACTCACCCATCACAATGCGCTGCGACGCGGCCTCGGCGCGCCGGAGATCGATGCGGACGCGCTCTACAAGGAACTTTGTGAGATCGCGCCGAAGGTGCTGCCCTTCGTCGACAGCGTCTGGCTGCTGCTGGACGGCATGCGCCGCGCCGGCAACCGCATCCTGTTCGAGGGTGCCCAGGGCGCGCTGCTGGATATCGACCACGGCACCTATCCCTTCGTGACCTCGTCCAATGTGGTGGCCGGTCAGGCCGCCACCGGATCGGGGCTTGGGCCGAATGCCATCGGTTATGTTCTGGGCATCGTAAAGGCCTATACGACCCGCGTCGGCTCCGGCCCGTTCCCGACCGAACAGCTCAATGCCATCGGCGAGCGGCTGGGAGAGCGCGGGCGTGAATTCGGCACGGTCACCGGCCGCAAGCGGCGCTGTGGCTGGTTTGACGCGGCGCTGGTTCGCCAAACAGTCAAGACCTCCGGCATTACCGGGATTGCGCTCACCAAGCTCGATGTGCTGGATGGTTTCGAGACGATCGACATCTGTGTAGGCTATGAGCTCGACGGCCAGCGCATCGATCACCTGCCGGCCAGCCAGGCGGCGCAGGCGCGGGTCAAGCCCATCTACGAAACTGTCGAGGGCTGGTCGGAGTCAACCTATGGCGCCCGCAGCTGGGCTGATCTGCCGGCGCAGGCGGTGAAGTATGTGCGCCATATCGAGGAGCTGATCGAGTGCCCGGTGGCACTGCTGTCGACTAGCCCCGAGCGCGACGACACCATCCTGATGCACGATCCCTTCGAGGACTGATCCATCAGCACACGCTGTTTGCTGTAGGGGGTGACCGGGTCGCCCCCTTTTCTTTTGTTTTCGGGTTGAAGCGTGAGAGTTCAGCCGGCGCGCGGCCCCCAGAGGATGATCGCGGCGCCGACCAGGCACAGGCCCGCGCCGATCAGGTCGAAACGGTCGGGGCGCACGCCTTCGGCAAACCACAGCCAGACCAGGGCAGTGGCAATGTAGACGCCGCCATAGGCAGCATAGGCGCGGCCGGCATGGTCCGAGTCGACGAGGGTCAGCAGATAGGCAAAGAGGGCGAGGGCAGCGAGGGCAGGGGCGAGCCAAAGCGGGGACTTGTCCATGCGCAGCCAGGCCCAGAAGCCAAAGCATCCGGCAATTTCGGCGAGCGCGGCAGCGATATAGGCGACGGGCGTCATGTTCCGTGTTTGGCATGGGAGCGCCGTTCAGGCAATGGATTGCCCAAGGCATGCCACTGCGGATGGTGCGGCAGCAAAATGGTTATGAGCTTGCCTCAACCGCCGATTCGCTTCATGCTCGAACCGTTCCGAGGGGTGCGCCTGGTGCGCTGAGATGCTTGGGCCAATGGTGGTCCGGACAGCAAACCCTTCGAACCTGATCCGGGTAATGCCGGCGAAGGGACTGGGACCGTGAACATCGAAACGACATCCAAAATCCAGCTCCATACGTCCGTTTCCCGGATCTCCTTGTCTGTGGAGGAGATCTGCCGTGAACAAGCCTGTCTTTCCGAAGAATAACGAACTGCCGAAAGTGACGACGGGGCCTCTGCCCGGAAGTCGCAAGGTCTATGTTTCTCCGGCCTGTGCGCCCGATCTCAGGGTGCCCCTCCGCGAGATCATGCTGCATCCGAGCGCGGGCGAAGAGACGCTCCGGGTCTATGACACGTCGGGCCCCTATACCGACCCTCACGCGGTGATCGATGTGGAGAAAGGCCTGCCGCGCCATCGCATCGACTGGGTGAGGGAGCGGGGCGGCGTTGCAGCCTATGAGGGGCGCAATGTGAAGCCGGAGGACAATGGCAATGTCGGTGCCGATCATCTGGCGCGCGCCTTTCCCATCCGGCACCAGCCGCTCAAGGGATGCGGCTCAAAGCCACTGACCCAGCTTCAATATGCCCGTGCCGGGATCATCACCAAGGAGATGATCTATGTGGCAGCGCGGGAGAATCTCGGGCGTCTTGAGGCGCTCGAGCAGGCGAAGGAGGATCTCGCCCGGGGCGAGAGCTTTGGCGCCGCGATCCCGGAATTCGTCACGCCGGAATTCGTGCGCGACGAGGTTGCCCGCGGGCGGGCCATCATCCCGGCCAATATCAATCACGGCGAACTCGAGCCCATGATCATCGGGCGGAACTTCCTGGTGAAGATCAACGCCAATATCGGCAATTCGGCGGTCACCTCGTCGGTGGAGGAAGAGATCGAGAAGATGGTGTGGGCGATCCGCTGGGGGGCCGATACGGTGATGGACCTGTCCACCGGGCGAAACATCCACAACACCCGCGAATGGATCATCCGCAACAGCCCGGTGCCGATCGGCACGGTGCCGCTCTATCAGGCGCTGGAGAAAGTGGGCGGCGATCCGGTCAAGCTCGACTGGGAAGTCTACAAGGATACGCTGATCGAGCAGTGCGAGCAGGGGGTGGACTATTTCACCATCCATGCCGGCGTGCGGCTCGGCTACATCCATCTCACCGCCGACCGGGTCACCGGCATCGTCAGCCGCGGCGGCTCGATCATGGCCAAATGGTGCATGGCCCATCACAAGGAGAGCTTCCTTTACGAGCGCTTCGAAGAGATCTGTGATCTGATGGCCCGGTACGACGTATCCTTCTCGTTGGGCGACGGGCTGCGGCCAGGGTCGATTGCGGATGCCAATGACAGGGCGCAGTTCGCCGAGCTCGAGACCCTGGGAGAGCTTACCCGAATTGCCTGGGACAAGGGCTGCCAGGTGATGATCGAGGGGCCGGGGCACGTCCCCATGCAGAAGATCAAGGTCAATGTGGAGAAGCAGCTGCGGGAGTGCGGCGAGGCACCGTTCTATACGCTTGGCCCACTGACTACCGACATTGCTCCGGGCTATGATCACATCACATCAGCCATCGGAGCGGCCATGATCGGCTGGTTCGGCACGGCGATGCTCTGCTATGTGACGCCGAAGGAGCATCTCGGGCTGCCTAACCGCGACGACGTGAAGGAAGGCGTCATCACCTACAAGATCGCCGCGCACGCCGCCGATCTCGCCAAGGGTCATCCGGGCGCGCAGCTGTGGGATGACGCCATGTCGCGGGCCAGGTTCTCGTTCCGCTGGGAGGATCAGTTCAACCTGTCGCTCGACCCCGAACGGGCGCGGCTGTTCCATGACGAGACCCTGCCGAAAGAGGCGCATAAGGTGGCGCATTTCTGCTCCATGTGCGGGCCGAAATTCTGCTCCATGAAGATCACGCAGGACGTGCGCGACTATGCAGCGAGGCTCAATGACCAGCAGCAGGGCATGGCAGCCATGGCGGAGAAGTTCCGCGAGCTCGGCAACGAGGTCTATGTGCCGGTCGAGGCAGAGCCGGTGAAGTGACCGGCGGGCGGGCGCGCCGGCCTGAGCCGCGGCGCCCGACAGATGATGGGCGCGGGAGGCTTGGGCGGAGACGGTATGGAACCGATCCGTTTCCGTGCAGGTCCCCGCATCCGGCCCCGACCGTGCTGCTTCTGTGCCTGTCCGCGGGAAGGCATTGCCGTCATGGTTTTACCGCATTGCAATCGTAGGTGGAGAAAAATTCTGCTTGTGGTTGTAGTCATGTCCCTGCTCAGACCGATCATTATTCCTGCCATGATCATCGCGTCGCTTGGCGCGATGCCGATGGTTGCTTCATCATCCGCTGCCCCGCTCAGCGTATCCGTTGGCGGCAGCAGCAGTGAGAATGTTGCGGTACCGTCGAGGCCCGAGCTCCTCCAGCTCCTCCATCTCACGCTCGTATCGCTCGACCTTGCCAACCGGACCGGGAATTACACCGTGTTCCGGCAGATGGCGGCACCTTCCTTCCAGGATGCCAACAGCGTCGAAAAGCTGGCGGCGCGGTTCAAGGCCTGGCGCCAGGCCGGCATCGACCTCACCGCACTCGTGCTGCGGGAGCCAAAATTCACGCGGGCGCCGGCGGTCGATGAGCACGGTCTGCTCACGCTTACCGGGCTGCTACCGGGGCCAACCCAGCAGGTGAAGTTTGCCCTGACCTATGCGCGGGATGACCGTGACTGGAAACTTTATGCCCTGACGCTGACAACAGGCACGTCCACTTCGGGCGGGCGCAAGCGGCTCGATAACAGCGAGCCCGCCTGGCCCCAGAGCTAATGACTGGGTTGTCGCGCGGATCTGCGCCGTTGCATCGGACCAGGAAAGCGCGAAACGGCAGCGGGGCAGTGACGCTCCAGGGCCGGGGCTTGACCCGACCCTGACGTTCATCGGACAGCCGAATTCGCAACGGGCGCAGGCGAGGGGACGACAGTATGGAGTCTGCGGCCTGAGAAACGGGCGGCTGGCGCTCTCATCTGTCAGCCATCGCCGGCGCACCGAGCAGCAGGTTGCCTGAAGGTATTGAGGTGCTGTGGCTTCAGGCCAGGCCGTCACTAAGCGGCATGTTCGCCAGGCCATGGTGATCGTGCCTGGAGGCAAGCACGATGTGCCATGGTTCGGGCGATCGCGGGGCGGGGGATGGCCAGTGGGGTATGCACCTTTCGCATTTGAGTAGGTGCTCATCCGATACGGGTGTCACGGGTTTGGCGAGGAATGGTGCGTGACTGGCCGTCAGGCACGTGGACCTCAAGACATGTATCGCGTCGGCCAGTCTGGTGTCGCTATGGCCGTAGATCCGGTGTCGGCTGATGAAAGTGCCGGAGCGAAGTTGATCCGTAGGCGGTGGAGCTAACGTCGGCAGACGGATTTTTTATGCAGTCTGGCTCCTGCTGAACGGCCGCCTTCAGGGCGTTGGGAAGCAAGAGAGCGGCGCTTGTGATCGTGCGCTTCGGGCCGGATGCTTGGTCACTTGGGCAGAGGATCCAACAGACTGTGACCAGGACTCCCGCCACGTGGCTCGCGGCAAGGGCTCTTCCGCACGGTCGACACTGTCACCCGCCAGTGTGGGTGTCAGGCGCGGGAAGTCATGCAGCGGACAGCCGTTTTCCCCTACTGGTTCGCATGAGCTCTCTGAGGGTGCGCAATGATGGGAGCGGCGGCGCGCCATTCGCGGGGCGCGTCGTGGTTGCCGGCCCCGCTTTCCCCATTCAGGCTGGTCGATTTCGCGGTTCCTCGCCCGGCTCCCCTTCAGGAATTGTCACGAACCCAAGACTGCCATCGCAGTTGTGCGGACTAGCGCGATTGCTGGAGCCCTGTGCCGGTATCGGGCAGCCCATAGCTGGACGCCGCCAGGCTGCTCCGAGGCGCAGGTTTCCCGAGCCCATGCCGCATTGCCGGACCCTACATGCCATGAACCTGACCTGCAGGTCGACACATCGCTGAATGCGCCAGGCATAGGCGGGCGATGGGTCATGCTTCGAGGCGCTTCAGGTACCAGCGGATCAGCTTCTCCCAGACTGCGTCCTTTTCGGCCAGGTCTTCGACCCCGTGATTGAGGTCGGGGTTGTCGTTGACCTCGATCACGTAAAGTCCCTGGTCGGTCTGCTTTAGGTCGACGCCGTAAAGACCATTGCCGATGAGCCGGGCAGCGCTGACGGCGGTGGAAAGAACGTCCGTGGGCACATCGGCAATCGGCACCGTTCGGAATTTTCCCTCATCGGGCGCCTTGCCCTGCTCGTGACGGACGATCTGCCAGTGGTGACTGGCCATCATGTACTGGCAGGCAAAGAGCGGCTCGCCATCGAGAACGCCGATGCGCCAGTCGAAGGCGGTCGGCACATATTCCTGGGCGATGACAAGGTCGGACTCATCCAGCAGCGCCTTGAGCCGGCCATGGAGATCCTCCGGCGTTTCGGACTTGTAGACGCCGCGGGAAAAGGAACCATCGGGGATCTTGAGAACCACCGGCCAGCCCAGTTGTCCGGGCAGGTCGGCCGCCTGGCGCAGGTGTTGTACGATGACGGTCTTGGGAACGGGAATCCTGTGCGCCTTGAGCAGCTCGGCGAGATAGACCTTGTTGGTGCAGCGGATCATCGACTGTGGATCGTCAATGACTGGCATGCCCTCCTGCTGGGCGCGCCTAGCAAAGCGATAGGTGTGGTTGCTGATGGAGGTGGTCTCGCGAATGAACAGCCCGTCGAACTCGGACAAACGGTCAAGATCACTGCGGGTGATCGGGGCGCATTCTACGCCGTGGCGGGCGGCAATGCGGGCGAAATGGCGGAGGGATGTTTCCTTCGAGGGCGGCATTTCCTCGTCGGGATCAAGGAGAACGGCAAGGGTGTAGCGGGCGGGCACGCGGGTGCGTGCCGCCTTCCAGGCGCGACGGGTGTAGAGAGTGAGCGCATCGCGGAAGAGGGCCTGTTCGTCGCCCTTGAGGCAGGTCACGCTCTCGAGGCCGATCTTCCGTATGCGGCAGTCCTCGGGGGCACCCTCGAGACGAACACGGATGATCGGCGCCCGGAACCAGTCGAACAGCAGGCGACCGAAGGCGGCCAGCGCAGGATCGGCGCTCATGCCGAAGCAGATCAGGAATTCGCCCCGGAAGCCGGCGCTCCCATTGGCCTTCACATGGCAGCGCCGCAGCATGTGTTCGAGCTCTGGCAGGGCATGCTTGTGCAGGGTCTTGCGCGACAGCTCGACCACGGTTTCGACCGAGGGGATGATGCGGTGACCGCGGGCCTCGGCGAGCAAGGAGCAATAATAGCCCGAGGACTGATAGGCAAAATTCCGTGAAAGGTTGATGATCTTCGGCTTCAAGTCGCCGAAGAGCTGGGGCCGCGAAAGATAATCGCGGGTGGTCATGACCTTGTGAGGCGTGTCGGCGTTGGAAAAGTCCCGCTCGTGATCGACAAGGATTAGCCAGCTCATTTCCTGTCCCGGTTCTCCACGATCACCGCCGCCCGCAGGCGGGACTTGCCGTAAACGCTCATGCGTTCGAATTGTTCGATGGGAATGGCGACGGCCGCCTTCGACAGGGCGACATCGTAACTGTCGGAGTCGACCCAAGGGTCATGGGCATAAACGTAGTGGTCGTCGCAGTCATAGGCGAGCAGCCAGTGCGGCGTGCGCTCATGATACATGCGATAGGCGCTGATCAGCACAATGGCCGTCGCGCCGCGCTTCAGGGCGTCACGCAGACTGTCCAGAGGCAGAGGATAGTAGTGGACGGGAATGCCAAGACGCGCGGCGCGCCCGCGGAACTCACCCTGCACCAGCTCCATGATCTCGCGCTTCCAGGGCGTGCGCAGACTGTCGAGAAAGAGCGGGCCTTGCTGGTTGATATAGACCCGGGGCGCGAGCCCCTCAACCGCCAGCGTCACGGCCATGCCCAAGGGCTCGCAGCCGCCGGGGCCAGTCGCCATGAAAATGGTGGTCGAGCGGCGCCAGAGATCGATCTCGGTGCGCCGATCGAAGGCCACAGGCCGGCCCGCGGCAGCAAGCGCCATCATCATGGCTGCCGGGCCGCAGGTGAATTCCGTGGTCTGCGCATAGAAGCGGACCTGGCGCGCCGATACAGGCGCATGGGAGAGCAGGGACTTTTCGAAGCGGATGGCGTCAGAATGGTCGCCATAATAGTCGAGGAAACGGCCGAAGGCGCGATAGCCGAGGCGCTTGTAGAGGGCAAGCGCCGGCTCATTGTCAGGGCGGACCTCGAGGCGCATAAACAGGGCGTCCCGCTCGCGGGCCGTGGCCTCGAGCGCCAGCATCAGCTTCTCGCCGATGCCCTGGCCGCGGGCATTGCTGGCGACGGCTATGGAATAGACACGGGCGACCGAGGTGTTGCGGCGGAACAGGACGATGGCATAGCCCGCGACGGCACCATCCCGCTCGGCCACGACGACCGAAGTAGAGGCGCTGCGGAGGAATTCCCGGAAACTGCGGGCGCTGATGCGGTCGGTGGCGAAAAGTTCATTTTCCAGCGCAAGCATGGCGCCGATTTCCTCGGCGCGCGCCGGACGAAGGCTGACGGAACCCGGCGTTGGGGGAGGTTCCGTCGCAATGCTCGCGCGCTGGACCATGACCAGCAGGCTCCGGCGAAAGGGCGACGCAAGTGCCTGCGTCAGGCTCAGAAAAACGTCTGCCGGAAGGTCTCACAGGGCCGCCGGACATCCGCGCTGGGAAAGCATATCACTCCGCTTGTGGTCAACTTCAAGGCATCAGCAGGTGATTTGCACATTTCTCGTCTGGGCGAGGAGATCAGGCAAGAATTGTCTGCCGATTGGTCGAGATGTTCGGCAAGGAAGTGGCCTCCGTGAAGATGGGCGAAAAGTCCTGAAGGCAGACTTGAAATCTGACCGCCTGGGCGAATTTTCTCCACGTTGCAGACACGTTGCGGCCCCATGGGCGCGGGCTTCGATCAAATCATGCAGGTGAAAGTTCATGTCATTAGCGGAGGAGGGCATCATCTCACGGTGTACTATTCCCACCGCCGGCTACCGAGATCCGGTGTGCTCGCAACAGGAGGGGACGGTCCTTCTCGAGCTCAGGGCCACGGGGCCGGCAGGCGCGCAGGATGCCGGCGTGTCAGTGATCGCCGTCCTCAATCACGCCGAAGGGGCACCGCTCCGGGTCCAGTCGGTGGTGGACGAGATGTATCAAACACTACCCTGGTTCATCCTGCCGGACACCTGCCCGCTGATCCGCGGAACGGTGACGCTGAAATGGTCGACAGAGATCTTTAGGCGCGAGCTGGATGTCGCGTTGAGCCTGCAGCGCGACGCGATCGAGGCCATGCCGTGGGAAGAGGTCGAGCGCTACGAAAGCTGTTTCTCTGCCTGGGGTTAGACGAGAAGCGGGCGCAGCATGCCTGCCATCGGGTCATTCGGACATGCGCAAGAGGCTGTCCAGATCCCGGTCCGGAATGCCCCAAATCCGACCTGAATTCTGCCCGGATAGGACAAGGTCTAGGTCGAGAAGAGCGGGGTTGCTTGGGAATGCTTGAGGAGAAACAAAATGACCAAGCCTACCGATGACTTCACGATCAGGCGCTGTAGTATTCCGACCTCCACTCCCGCCAAGCAAGATGACATCTGCTCCATGGCGGAAGGCACGGTCAGCATCGAGCTGGTGGACGCCAATCCAAAGCCAGGTGAGGACGCTGACTGTGTCCTGGCGCTCGCCCTGGTCGGAGGGGAAGGCAACCGGCCGAGCGTCCAGTCGGTGGTGAACGCGACCGTGGAGGCACTGCCGCATTTCACGGGCCCGGCACCATGCGAGAACAGGTTGACGGAGGTCACCATTAACTGGTCGCCGGAAGTGTATCAGGGACTCGTGGATCCCAGCCAGAGGGACGCGCCGTTCGATGACATGGAGTGGGTAACCATCGAGCGCTACCACTCCTGTTCCAGTGACTGGCCGCTAGGTTAATGCCGAGACAGGAAAGGCGAGGGAAGGCCCGGCTCTCATCATGGTTGTCCGGCGCATCGCGGTGGCTGTCGCAGTCTTTGGACCGAAACCGGCCGGTTGCGGAAGCTGGAGACATGCCGGGCCTGCCGGCAGCATGCGTCAGGAGGAACATGAAGCACGCCTTTTCGTCTCATCCAGCGATGAGCGCGCTATGCCGTGACGGCGACAACTCCGGCCTGAGAGGGGCGGCGGGGCTCCGAAAGCACAATTATGGGCCATGATGTCGGCGCGCTTTCTGTGAAATGCCGACAGAGTTCTCGCCAACAAAAACTGACATCGCTAGAGCATTGAAGGAGGCAGCAATGTCTGAACTGAGATATGGGCTCAATGTTGCCCGTTGCAGCAACCCCGACAGCGCTGAGGATTTCTGCTCACGGCGGGACGGGACGATGCTGCTGCGTCTGGTGGATCCGCTGTTTTTCCCTCCGGGCGGCGAGAACCACAGATATATTAATGCCGTGCCCATGCCGCTCGCCAGCAAGGGACAGCCGCCTTCCGTTGAGGAAATGGCGAAACTCGTCCGTGATGTCATCGAGCCCTGCAAGCGGCCGGATGAGTCCGCGAACCAATTCGTGAAAGTGATGCTGTACTGGAGACCCGGGCAGCTCGATCTGCTCCACGGGATCGACACGACCGATGAGTACACCACCTACTTTGATTGGGAGGATGTTGAAGCCTACCACTCCTGCGGCCCCATGACCCACATGCAGGAGTGATGGCGCCTGCAAGGGCCGGGGCGGCCGTGGCAGCTGGCCATGGGTGTTGCTACGGATTGCGCGCAGGATCCAGCGGATGACGACGCCAGTATTTTGATGGTGCCATGCTCAGCCGAAGCGCGATCCGTCACATCAGGCAATTGCTGCTACATCGGCAATAGGGAGCTCCCCAAGGAAGTAGCTCCGCCGCGCACGAGGCCCAGATGTCGAATGAAGCAGCATAAACCGAGGCCGTGTCGCCCTGGGAGCGGTGCCGTTCTGAGCGCGCACAGCCGTCGGATGAGTACAGTCGAGGAGTTTGGCCAATGGCAGGCAAAAAGAAAGCGAAAGTTAAAGCGGATGATATCGAGAGCATTTGCCGGACCGAGCGCTGTCACGGCCGATCGGTGATGGTCGAGCTCAAACTTTGGCGCAAGGAGGGAGAGGGCGAAAGCGACAGCGACAGCGCGCAAGGGCTTGGCCTGATTATCACCGCCGAGAGGAATTTGCCCAAGGGGCAGCAGACGCTGGCCCTAATGCGGCAGACGGTGAAGCCCCAGGACGATGCGAACCCTTGCTCATCCCGCTGGCTCGAGGTTGTCGTCAAGCAGGCGTCAGTAGATTTCTTGCGGCCCCAGGATGGCGACCTTGCCAAAAAGGCTAGCGAAATAGAGTGGCAAGTCGTCGGGCAATATGAAGCCTGCGGCGGAGATTACACCGGCTATTACGATAGTTGAGCTGAGAGAGCGCTGCATAGCGGGGAAGGACCACGATCATCTCTGTCACGGGGGCATTCGCGGAGCCGTTTCGCGGGAAATGGTGGGCCAGGCGGTGCTTCAGGCGAAACGCAGCTCACGAGAATGCCTGGCGCTCGGCTCCAGGACAGAGGTGGTCAGGTGAGTGCCCGAAACATTGAAGTGGTAGGCGCATCCCTCAGCAAGCTCAGACAAAGACCCGAAAAGTCAAAGAGCGCTGCTGTCGGGGATCACCGGGCATCCTCGCTTGCACCAGGCGCTGGACAAAAAGAAAGGGAAGGCTTCAGGGCCTTCCCTTTCTTCAATTCACGTCAATTGCCCGATCAGGCGAGTGCCGCCGAGGCAGCTGCCGGCGCCGGCAGCTGGGCGGCGTTGCGCACCGCCTTCTGCACCTTCTCGAAGGCACGGACCTCAATCTGCCGGATGCGCTCGCGCGACACGCCAAACTCGCGGGACAGATCCTCAAGGGTCAGCGGCTCGTCCATCAGACGACGGGCCTCGAAGATCCGCCGCTCACGGTCATTGAGGGTTTCCAGCGCCTGGGTCAGCAGGCCATGGCGAACCGTCATCTCCTCATGCTCGGCAAGCCGGGCTTCCTGGTTCGGCGTATCGTCCACCAGCCAGTCCTGCCACTCACCCTCGGAGTCGGCCCGAAGGGGCGCATTGAGGGAAGTGTCGCCGGACAGCCGACGGTTCATGGAGATCACGTCGTCCTCCTGGACGCCCAGGCGGGTCGCAATCTCCCGCACCTGATCAGGGCGAAGGTCACCATCTTCCAGCGCCTGGATCTGCCCCTTCACCTTGCGCAGGTTGAAGAACAGCTTCTTCTGGTTGGCGGTGGTGCCCATCTTCACCAGGCTCCAAGAGCGCAGGATGAACTCTTGAATCGAGGCGCGGATCCACCACATTGCGTATGTCGCCAGGCGGAAGCCCTTGTCCGGTTCGAAGCGCTTGACGGCCTGCATCAGACCGACATTGCCTTCGGACACGATTTCGGACACGGGCAGCCCGTAGCCACGATAGCCCATGGCAATCTTCGCAACCAAGCGGAGGTGGCTGGTGACAAGCTGATGGGCAGCTTCGCTGTCATTGTGCTCACGCCAGCGCCGGGCAAGCTGAAGCTCCTGCTCGGGCCGCAGCATCGGAAACTTGCGGATCTCCTGCAGGTAGCGGGCCAGACCACCGTCGCTGGTCAGTGTCGGAACCATCATCTTTGACATTCAGTCCCCCTTTCCGAGGGCGGCCCGTAGGCCGATCTTCCTCTTGCTCACTTATTTTAGGACAACCTAACTGACCTTAGTGGCCAACTTGAGGCAGCCCCAAATTCCAGTCTCACACTACATTACGTAAGGTCAGGCGGTTTGGATCAGTTCCGGAGATGAAAAATTGAGTCGGGCCACGAGCTCGGCCAAATCTGCGGGCAGAGGACTCTCGAAAACCATGTGCTCGCCGGTGACGGGATGGTCGAAGCCGAGCAGACCGGCATGGAGTGCCTGACGGCCAACGGCGGTCAGTGCCGCGCGCGCATCCGGCTCAAGACGGGCTGCGCGCGTGAGAAAGCCCTTGCCATAGGTCTCGTCGCCCAGCAGCGGATGGCCGATATGGGCCATATGGACACGGATCTGGTGTGTGCGGCCAGTCTCAAGGTGGCAGAAGACGGCGCTTACCAGGCCGTCATCGGTGCTTTCGATGACCTCGTAATGGGTGATGGCCTCGCGGCCGCCAGTGCGGAGAACGGCGATTTTCTGCCGGTTGCTTTCCATCCGGCCGAGATTGGTATGGATCGTGCCGGCAGGGCGGCGGAGAGCGCCCCAGACGAGGGCGATGTAGCGCCGCTCAAGCCGGCCATCGCGGCCATGGGCGGCGAACTGCTCCGACAGGCCGGCATGGGCGCGGTCGGTCTTGGCGACAACGAGCAGACCGCTGGTTTCCTTGTCGAGACGATGCACGATGCCGGGGCGGCGAACGCCCCCGATGCCGGACAGGCTGTCGCCACAATGTGCGATCAGTGCGTTGACCAGGGTGCCGGTCCAGTTGCCGGCGCCTGGGTGCACGACGAGGCCCGCCGGCTTGTCGAGCACGATAAGTTGATCGTCCTCGTAAACGATGGACAGCGGGATGTCCTCAGGTTCGGGTTCGGCCGGCTGGGCCTCGGGCACGATGAGGCTGATCCGCTCGCCGGGTTTGACCCGGTACTTCGCCTCGCCTATCTTGCGCCCGTCAGCGCTGACGCAGCCTTCCTCTATCAGGGCCTTGCAGCGGGAGCGACTGATATCGCTGAAATGCAGGGCAAGAAGGCGGTCCAGGCGTTCGCCGCCTTCGGCTTCTTCCACCACCAAATGTCGGATTTCCTGGAACTCATCGGTCATGGTCGCTCAGCCGCCGTCTTCTTCACGTGATCCCATCCCCGCTCTTACACCGGAAGAGGAGCGGAAGATAAGGATTCTCAAGGTCGTTTGCGTGGTGCTGGGCGCCCTCATCCTGATTGCCCTCGCCGCCATGGTGGTGGGCTTCCTCGCCGGTGGCAAGAAAAGTGCCGGCGATGTCGCCCCGCCGGGAGTGGCTTCCGCCAGTGCGCCGCAGGCACCGGTGCCGGGGATTGCTGCGGCGCCAGCTGTTCCCGCTGTTCCCGAGGCTTTGCCGCTTGAGGCCTTCGAGCTGGAGCTTGCGCCCGGCCATGGTGCTCTCCAGGCCAATGTCAGCGGCAACAGGCTGATCGTCCTGTCGGGGCCCGCCCAAGGGCAGGGCGCGACCGATGCCGGCGAGATCCTGATTGTGGATATTGCCAGCGGCAAGACACTCAGCCGGGTCAGGTTGCGTGCGGGCAAGAGTGGATCAGCTGGGGAATAGTTGTCCACTGCGCTCGTTTCCTCTTGCGCGGCAGCAATATGCCGGGCTATAGGGTGCCTCACGCGAGGCACCTGCTTCGGCGTCCGCTCCCATCGTCTAGCGGTCTAGGACGTCGCCCTCTCACGGCGAAAACAGGGGTTCGAGTCCCCTTGGGAGCGCCATCTCTTTTCTAACATACTGATTTCCTTCTCTGTTTTGAGGTTTCCCCAAACTTCGCGTGGCAGGTTTGGGGAGGCTAGTTCTCATTTCGTCCGTCTAACTTCCTCATTGCAGAAGACGCGAGGCGCTTCATGTTGGCCTCTCGCGTGTACCGTTCTGCTTCGGCTAGGGTCTTTAGGCCGAGCACAGACATGATCTCGTGAGCAGTGCATTCGGCTTCTGCCAGGCGCCGTCCGGCTGCCTTCCTAAGCCCGTGAGGCTGGCAGTCGAGCGGAAGCCCGGCCTCGCTGATGGCGTCGCGCATAAACCCAGAGAACCCATCCACCGTGAAGGCCTTGCCGTAGGCGGTGGTGAGGATGGACAGATGCTTCCGAGGTGCGGCGGCAAGCTCATCTGCCAATACCGGATGAATAGGGATGTCGAGGCGCGTGCCTGTCTTTTGCTGAACGACCGATATCTTGTCGCCGCTGATATGGTTCCACGTCATCCGATGGACGTCTGACCTGCGCTGGCCCGTGTAAAGAAAGAGTATGAATGCCAGGCGCTGCTTGGTGCCTCGCGGCCAATAGCCCAGAAACTGGTCAATCTCCGCTTCAGTCCAAGACCGGATCGTTCCGCCCTTGGGGCGTTTGATAGCGATCGAGGGGTCGTGCTTGAGGATCCCCATGCCGATCGCGTGTCGGATCAGGATGCGGAGCATCTTCAGGTAACTGATGGCTGCTCCGGGCTTGTCGACGTGGGGATCGAGAAATGCCTTGCGGATACGCTCGTGAGTCAGTCCGGCCATCAACCGGTGACCGTGCTTCTCGTCGATAAAGCGAAGCCTCGAAGCGTAGCCTTTCTTGGTCGTCTCGCGCAGTGCCTTATAGTCGGCACTGTTCCGATAACTCCTGATGACCGAGGCAATTGAGCCCGGTACAATCTTGGAGGCCTTCTGAGCCGGTGCCGTGTAGTTGCCAGCGAGCGCCGCGCGATAGGCCTCGGCAAACTCCTCGCTGTTCGGATCGTCGGGCAAGCGAATGCGAGGCCCCTTACCGATGCGAAAATAGAGCAGGACTTTGCCGTGCCTGGTTCGGTTTGCCTCGACGTATGGCGGCAACTTACGCGGCATCAACATCATCCCATGTTGAATCGCGCTGCTCGGATGCCGCGCTCTTGAGAGCATCGAAGGCCTCATCGAGCTCGAAACGATCCCAAACGACAACGCCATCAATGGGGCTGGGAGCGGGAATGCGCCCATCCTTCACCAGCTCATAGAACTTGCTCTGGCTGACGCCGATGTATTGCGCAGCTTGCGGTGCTCGAAGGCCGCGGGGAACCCAGGACGTTTGAGCGCGAGGAGATGTCATTAATGCTAGTCTCCTTTCCGTCAGTGAACGTTTCGATCCTCCGGCCGTCCAGTGAAGCCGGAATAGGCGGCGTCGATTACGGCTTGGGGGTGAAGGCCGAGTCCTGCGACAGCACGGTCGAAGACCGGGCCGACGTCCAGGGCAATGAAGCCTTCGGACGTTCCCAGCCGGCGCTTGATCGCAGCCAGCATTTGATAGGTGTCATCGCACCACCGGATCACGCTCGCGCGCGGTCCTGATGAAAAAAGGAAGGTCGGGCCATCGGGGAACGGCAGGCCGGGGAGGCGGTGCTCGTCGCCGACATGCGCGAACTGGCGAGCCGCGCGGAAGGCAACAGGGGCCGGCACCCGGAGGCAGACCAGCGCATTCGCAACGGCGACTTCGACCACATTCTCGAAGGTGAATCGCCTCCTGGTACCCATCTGGGAAGGTTTCTCCAGGTATGCGTTTTTGCCTCCAGTAACGAGTCCCCGCTTGAACCAAGTTTGCAGAGTGTGTTCATTCACTCCGATGGCTTTGGCTACTTGGCCGGATGAGTAAGTCGCTTCGACAAGGGTCATTTTTCTTCCCTTCTTGCTACCCGAATCACTCGGTTCTGGGCGCCAAGAACATAATTTCAGAACTAGCTATCCATTTTGAATGTGACGAGGGGTTTGAGCTGATTTGGGCGAGCTATGCCCGGTGTCCACAGGTTAGGGTGTCTTCCCTGTCACATTTTTGGGGCCGAGATGGCAGTCGAATCAGCCGCTTGGACCCGATCGCATCGGACTTGGCATGGCTCACTGGTCGTCTCCGTGGCCTGCGCGGGCGCCTTGATGATGCGCGGTGCCGTCAACTGGCTAAGGGCCCTGAAGGCATCCTCGACTGCACGGCATTCGCGGTAGCCGGCATCGGCCAAAACCCACACGGTTTCCTTGAAGCCGTCCATAGCCTGAGACGTCCGCAGCAGCGCATCCAGGATGGCTTTGACCACGGCGAGCGGTTGCTCGATGTCCATGAGGTGCCGCCTCAGCTCCCGGTAGTCGTCCTCGCTCATGACCGGAGGCTGGGCACGAATGGCTTTGACGAAGGCGGGGACAGTGTCAGTCATTTCGTGTCACTCCCAATGGTGGCGAAGTTGGCTTCGAGCTGAGCGTCGATGTACCGGGCGTGCTTGTTGGCGAACCAGACGAGCGAGGCGGCCTTGTCCAAGGCGGTATCGTGCTCGGGGTCTCCAATCCGCCGCAGTTCGGCAACGAGGTTGTCAGCAACGCCAAGGATGTTGACGAGAAAGAACAAGTCGCTCTGAAGCTCGTTGAGGTCGTATCGGGCTTCTTCTCCGGGCAAATCTTCAGCGTTCGCCCGCGTGGCGTCGGTCGACATTGCCATCTCCATTGATGTAAGAATGCACTAATAGTATAACGTTATACCAATGCGAAAGTCAACATCAATAGTGTAAGGTTGGTCTTTTGATGCCTTTGTCGCCCGCTCAATGTCGAGCCGCTCGAGCGCTTATCGGTTGGTCGCAGGATAAGCTTGCTGCTGAATCGAGAGTGGCAAAGGCAACAATTGCCAATTTTGAAGCCAATAAGCGCTCGCCGTACGAGCGGACCCTCGCGGACCTTCAGGAAACGCTTGAGGCTGCCGGCGTCGAATTCATCGCGGAGAATGGTGGCGGGCCAGGCGTCAGGCTGCGGAAACGCCAGGACTGAGATATGGGCGCCCTGCCTGCGCACCCACCAGGCAGGGCAATGCCGTCAGAGCTTGTCCTTGACCTGCCCCCATACTTCCATAGCGCCCTCATAAAAACCTTGGGCGAATTCGTCGCTGACATCATCATGGTCATCGACCTGGTAGTACCAGAAGTTATCCCGTGGGTTATCCTCCCATCCTTCTGGACTCATGTGTTCAGCGATAACGTATGCGCTAGTGCGCCCCCATTCAGGGGAAGCCACTTCATCAAAATCGAGCTTACTAAGGCGCTTGAGATCCTTATAGCTAGCTTCTTTCATTGCCCAATTCCGGCCTTCCTCACGGCCATCATCGAGCTCTTGTTTCTTGGAGTCGGCAAGACGCTTGATTACATCTTCCATGGTGGGCTCCTCATTGAGTCTGGCGATCTCCTTGGAGAACGCGGACTGAGCGATGTTCGACCAGTTCGCCTTGGTCTGCCCCCTGAAAAGTGGTCCTCCCTGAAGTAGGCTATTGAGCCGTAGGAGGACGTTTGAATGCCCCAGAAGAAGCATAGACCTGAAGAGATCGTGGCGAAGCTGCGCCAGGTTGATGT
>Ga0182743_1001374_pt1 | contig 23959 bp, 15 predicted proteins | sample eDN3rd30CKraftOP_FD_128522 | JGI IMG/M metagenome (GOLD analysis project Ga0182743, IMG submission 128522) | Enriched Organic Plus compost microbial communities from Emeryville, California, USA - eDNA 3rd pass 30_C Kraft OP (version 2) (version 2) ... | reverse complement strand
GGCCCAATTGGCTGGCGCTGTCGCCGGGCTGAGGGGCTCTACGGCTGAATGCGGCGTATTTCGGGGCGTCGGGTCGGGCGTGATCTGCCAGACCCTCGCTGGGACCTACCAGGAGGGGGAATACCACCTGGGATTCGACTCGTGGGACGGGGTCTCCGAGCCAGAGGCAGCCGACCGCATGGCCGACGGCACGCTCGGCTGGAAGCGCGGCCAGCTCCGGACGCCGATGTCGGAAACGCAAGAGCTGCTGTCGCTCTTCCCCTTCTGCAAGCTGACGCAAGGCTGGATCCCGCAATGCTTTGCGGGATTTGAGTCGCACCGATTCCGGCTGGTGCATGTGGACGTTGATCTCCGCCAGCCAACCTGGGACAGTCTGGCGTTCTTTTATCCCCGGATGGTGTCTGGTGGCGTGATCGTGCTCGATGACCACGGTTTTATCGATTGCCCGGGGGCCCGCTCGGCGGCGATTGAGTTCTTTGCCGACAAGCCGGAGACGATCATCGAAGCCCCGACCGGACAGGCGTTTGTGTTCAAACGCTAGACGCTCCGACTGGCGACAGGCCCCCTCGCCTGCCGATTCATAGTGGTCACTTACGGTAGCAGAGCGGCGCAGGCGCCCCGCCTGTGCAACGGCCGTAATTGACCGTTTTCGCCCATCGTGATAAGGTGAGCGATTCGTTGTTTCCCGCCTGGGCCGTCTGGGTGGGATTGTTTGTCACCGCAATGCTGGCACGGCGAAGGTTGAATCCTGGGCGATCGGGCGAAGGCTCGGTTGTCGTGGCCTGTGATCCGGCGAAGAGGAGTTTGTTGTGAGCGATTCCCTGGTAAAGGAACTGATCGAAGCTGGCGTTCATTTCGGCCACCGCGCAAGCCGCTGGAATCCGAAGATGGCGCCCTACATCTACGCCCGTAAGAACGGCATTCACATCATCGACATCCGCGAGACGGTTCGCGGTTTGCTCCGGGCCAAGAAGTATCTGGCTCAGGTCGCCGCTCAGGGGAGCTTGATCCTGTTCGTCGGCACCAAGCGTCAGGCTGGCGCGTCGGTCGAGCGCGAAGCTCTGCGTTGCCACATGCCGTTTGTTAGCGAACGCTGGCTCGGTGGCGCTCTGACGAACTTCCGCACGATTCGCAGCCGATTGACCCGCCTGGAAGAAGTCGAGCGGATCCGCAATAGCGAGGAAATCGGCACCTACTCGAAGAAGATGCAGTCGGCGCTCGCTCGCGAGTACCGCAAGATGTACCGCAACTTGAACGGTCTCCGCACGCTCAACCGCATGCCGGAGTGCCTGGTGGTCATCGACCCGAACAAGGAAAAGAACGCGATCAAGGAAGCCCGCTCGCTCGGCATCACCACGGTGGCCCTGATCGATACCGATTGCGATCCGGACGTGGTCGACCTGCCGATTCCGGGCAACGACGACGGTATCCGCTCGATCGAGTTGATCACCCGTCACCTGGCCGAAGCGATCCTGGTCGGCTCGCAGTCCGCCGCCGCCGCTCGCGGCAAGGATGCGAAGCCGGAGCCGGTCGCCGCCACCGCGGGCGAAGCGAAGGAAGGCAACGTCTAACGACGGCCCTCCACAATGCTCGAGCGCGAACCGCCGTGTCATTCTCCCTCTCCCCTTTAGGAGAGGGGCTGCGTGAGGGGTGGTTTGCATCGCTAATTGCTCGATTACATAGCAGCGCGTTTCTTGGTGAGCTTTGCTCCCTTACCTGAACCTGCTCCCGGAGGGAGAGGGGACCAGAGAAACGCCATCTCGCTGGCTGTGGAACGATCAGCCGGCGACAACCCATTCCACCAAGCACAATACAACCTGTTTTTCAGGAGAGATCAGTCATGGCCGCTATTACAGCCGCCGCAGTGAACGACCTGCGAAAGAAGACCGGCGTCTCGATGATGCTGTGTAAGGAAGCCCTCACCGCCTGCGACGGCGATCAGGAGAAGGCCATCGCTTACATTCGCGAGAAGGGGATCGCCACGCAAGAAAAGCGTGCCGATCGCGAGACCGCCTTCGGTCGCTTCGGGCTGTACGTCGGCCTCGACAAGAAGGCTGGCGCGGTGGTCGAACTGAAGTGCGAAAGCGCTCCGGTCGCCGGCAGCGAAGAATTCATCCAGCTCGCCAACGATCTGGCCCAAGCGCTGGCCACCGGTCCTGGCGCTTCGACCGTCGACGAACTGCTCGCTCAGCCGTCGCCCAGCAAGCCGGGCATGACGCTGAAGGATGTGAAGGACGACATGTTCAACCGCATCCGTGAAGTGTTCAACGTCGGCCGCATGGCCCGTTTCGACGGCACCTGCGGTGGCTACAGCCACAACAGCGGCACCGTTTCGGGCGTGCTCGTGGAAGTCGAGGGTGGCAATGACGTCGCCGCGAAGGACGTGAGCATGCACATCGCCGCCATGCGTCCGGTTGCCCTGTCGAAGGAAGAGATCGATCCGAAGCTGGTCGAGCAGGAACGCGAAATCCTGACCAACCAGGCGCTGAAGGAAGGCAAGCCGGCCAACATCGTCGAGAAGATGGTCGAAGGCCGTCTGCGCAACTTCTACGCCGAAAAGGCTCTGCTCGAGCAGCCGTTCGTGAAGGACCCGGCGATCACCGTCGGCCAGTACGCGAAGCAGAACAACATGACGCTGAAGCGTTTTGTGCTGTGGGAGCTCGGCAAGGAGTAACTTGCCCGCCCGGCGGTTGCACCATCGCGCAACCTGCCTCCGTCGCCCTTTGAAGCGGCGGCAGGCGACAAATTGAAATGTCTCAGAAGCCCGCAGGCCGGTGGTCTGCGGGCTTTTGGTATTTACGGTGCGGACATAGAATCGTCGGCTGCACAACGAACCGGAACCATCACGCGTAGGGCAGCCAATGGCATCGTCGACAGAACCGAAAGAAACCAAGCAATTCCGGCGGGTCGTCCTCAAGCTTTCGGGCGAGAGCTTCAGCCATGCGGGGGAACGCGGAATCGGCATCGAAGAGGTGCTCGCCATCGCCCAGCAGGTAAAACAGGCCCGCGATCTCGGCTGCCAGATCGCGCTGGTCGTCGGCGGCGGCAACATCCTCCGCGGCGCTCAGTTCAAAGGGAAGAACGGGAGCATTCAGGAAGCCACGGCCCACTACATGGGGATGCTGGCCACGGTGATCAACGCCCTGGCCCTGCAAGACGCGCTTGAATCGATCGGCTGCGAGACCCGCGTGATGACCGCCATCCACATGCACGGCGTCGCCGAGCCCTACATTCGCCGGCGGGCCAAGCGGCATCTCGAGAAGGGCCGCATCGTCATCCTCGCCGCGGGCACCGGCAGCCCATTCGTGACGACCGACACGGCTGCGGCGCAGCGGGCGATGGAACTCGACGCCGAAATCCTGCTCAAGGCCACGCGCGTCGACGGCGTCTATAGCGACGATCCGGAGCGCAACCCGCACGCCGTGCTCTACAGCGAACTCGACTACAACACAGTCCGTGAGCGCAATCTGCGCGTGATGGACGCCACGGCCATCGCCCACTGCGCCGAACACAACGTGCCGATCCTGGTGTTCAACTTCCGCAAGGACGGCAACATCCAGCGGGCCGTGAAGGGAGAAAAAGTCGGCACGCGGATCACGAGCAATCCGACGTTGGTTTGAGGCGAGCGGGGTGCGTGGGAGGTGGAAGGTAAGAGGTAGGAGAATAGAGGGTCTGGCTCGGGCTCAAGTTGCAGGTTGAGGCGATTTCCGCGGCATGGGCTTGGAACAAAACGCTCTTGCCTCGTTGCTCTTACCTCCCCTTTGCCCTTCCCTCCCCCGCCCTCTTATCCGCCGCCGGCCGGCGCGATAGGATATAAGTCTGCCCACTCTTAAAGCTGTTTTGAGGAAACGACGCCATGGCTGCTGACGATATTCTGCTCGACGTTGAAGATCGCATGGAGAAGGCGATCGCGAACTTGAAGAACCAGCTTTCGGGCATTCGCACGGGTCGCGCGAACCCTGGTTTGGTTGATTCGCTGAAGGTCGAGGTTTACGGTTCGCAGACGCCGATGAAGCAACTCGCTTCGGTCGGCGCTCCGGAGCCGATGCAGATCGTTATCCGCCCCTACGATCCGAGCACGATCAAGGACATCGAAAAGGCGATCATCAGCAGCGGCCTCGGCTTCGCTCCGCAGAACGACGGCCGCATCATCCGCATCAACGTGCCACCGCTCACCACCGAGACCCGCCGCAAGCTCGTTGCTCGCATCAAGGAACTGACCGAGGACACGAAGGTCTCGATTCGCAACGTCCGCCGCGATGGCAACAAGGCTGCCGATCAGGCTCAAAAAGACGGCGAAATGACCGAAGACGAGCGCGATTCGGTGAAGGAGCAGATTCAGGAACTCACGAAAAAGTACGAGAACCTGGCCAGCGAAATGGCAAAGAACCGCGAAGCGGAAGTGATGGGGGACTAGGCGTTATCCAGACGATGGAAAAGCAACCAGAACCCACTGAACGCTTCTCGATCGATTCAGCGGATGGTTGCCAGGACTCGCACTGGGCGACGCTATAGGCGCCCAGTGTCTGGCTGAAAGCCTGCTGCGGACGCATAGGAACCTCTGAAGCGCGCCGCACCCACGCCCAATGAGCCTTCTAAGCCGGCTCTTGGCAGCTCAGCCCCTAAGCGACACGCTCTACCCCGGCCAGCTCGCGCACCTGCCGCCAGAACTCGGCGGGGAGGTGGAGATGAGCTGGCGGTCGTACGACTTGAGTTCGACATGGTCGATGATCGACCAATCGCCAGTGGCCAGCTCGTAGAAGTCCTGCCTCGATTCCTGACGCCCGTCGGTGTAGATAACTGTAGCCATACAAGTTCCTTCCGCGGAGTCGCAGAGCTGGCGAGGAACGTGGAGCCTGAGGTGCTGCGAGTGGCGTGCCGTCTGAGGGCGGACGAGCGGGATTGCGGGTGCTGAATTATTCGTCCCTTCGGTGGGGAGCGATCTGTCCAATGGGTAGTTCGCCGGCAGGCTAGAAGCCCGTACTGCGGGGTGGTGCTGCTTTACTTCCGGTGGTCGGCAAGCCACTATAGAGGGCTCGCCTCGACGGGCGCTGGCCGGTCGACTTACCCTCCCACTTTTCGCCCTCGAACCACCCTATGAGCACCACGCTGAAGTTGTTTCTTGCCACCGCACTCGCCCTGGTCGGGGCCGCTGGGGCAACCGCTCAGGACAAGAAGGACGTAAAGCCGATCAAGGCGCTGCTGATTACCGGCGGCTGCTGTCACGACTACACGAGCCAGAAGAAGATTCTGCCCGAGGCAATCTCCAAGCGGGCGAATGTGGAATGGACGATCGTTCACCAGGGAGGTTCGACGACCGATACGGCCATTCCGTTCTACGAGAACGACGACTGGTACAAGGGTTTTGACGTCGTCGTGCACAACGAGTGCTTCGCCGGCGTGACCGATCCGACCTGGACGGCTCGCATCCTCAAGGCGCACCGCGAGGGAGTGCCAGCCGTCGTGATTCACTGTGCGATGCACTGCTATCGCGACAAGACCGATCAGTGGTTCGAGTTCCTCGGCGTCACGTCGCACGGGCACGGCGCGAACTATCCGTTCGACGTCATCAACCTGAAGCCCGACGATCCGATCATGAAGGATTTCGGCGAGAAGTGGTCGACCCCCAAGGGTGAGCTGTACATCATCAAGAAGCTCTGGCCCACGGCGACGCCGCTGGCCCACGCCCTCAGCCGCGACACGAAGCAGCACGAAGTCGTCATTTGGACCAACCTGTACGGCGGCAAGACTCGCGTCTTTGGCACGACGATCGGCCATCACAACGAGGAGATGAACGATCCGGTCTTTCAGAACTATGTCACGCGCGGCTTGCTGTGGGCCTGCGACAAGCTGAACGACGACTATCTGCAGCCGGCGAAGGATCCGAAGTTCGAGCACGTTCCCGATCCGACGACCAAGAACATCGAAAAGAAGGAAGGCACGCCGACTCCCGCCAAGCCGGGCGCAAGCAAGCAGACCAAGAAAGTCCTAGCGCCGGTCAACCTGGCCAAAGGCAAACCGGCTACCGCTTCGACCGTGCAGAAGGACGCGAGCGTTCATCACAAGCCGGAGAACGCCGTCGATGAAAACCCGTCGACCCGCTGGTGCGCTCACAGCGCCGAGGCCAACCAGTGGTGGCAGGTCGACCTGCAAAAGCCGGAGGCGATCACCGGCTGTCGGATTCTGTGGGAGCACAACGGCAAGAAGTACGACTACAAGATCGAAGGCTCGGCCGACGGCAAGGAGTGGAAAACGCTCGTCGATAAGTCGAACAACGACCTTCGTGCTCAGGAGCAGGAACACAAGTTCACAGCCGATGGAATTCGCTACGTGCGCATCCACGTAAGCGGCCTGCAGCAGGGCTCGTGGGCCAGCTTTTTTGAGTTCGAAGTGTTCGGCAAGGAGATGGTCGAACGCGAAGTGCCCGTGGGGGCGATGAAGTCGGTCAAAGTCGAAGGCAACAGTTTGCTCTCCGGCATCAAGGCGCCGGAGGGTTTTGAGGTGTCGCTGTTTGCGGCTCCGCCGACCGTGGGTTATCCGACCTGTCTGGCGGCCGCGCCGTCTGGCGAGCTGTTCGTCGGCGTCGACGAAAACGGCTCGCTCGGCGCCGCCGCCAATCGGGGGCGGGTGCTCCGCTGCATCGATACGAACGGCGACGGCCAGGCGGACAAGTTCGACGTGTTTGCCACGATGGACAGCCCGCGCGGCCTGGTGTGGGACGATGGCACGCTCTATGTGCTTCATCCGCCGCACCTGACCGCCTATCGCGACGAAGACGGCGACGGCAAAGCCGATCGCGAAGAGCGTTTGGTCGAGGGAATTGGTTTCGACCTGAAGTTTCGCGGCGCCGACCACACGACCAACGGTATGCGGCTAGCGATTGACGGTTGGCTGTACATCGCCGTGGGAGACTACGGCTTTGTGAACGCAAAGGGCAAGGATGGAACGCAACTGCAGCTTTACGGCGGCGGCGTGGCTCGCGTGCGGACCGACGGCAGCGGGCTCGAGATCGTGTCTCGCGGGCAGCGGAACATTTATGACGTCGCGGTCGATCCGCTGCTTAACGCATTCACGCGCGACAACACGAACGACGGCGGCGGCTGGAATGTCCGGCTGAGCCATGTGATCCCCGGCGGGCAGTACGGCTATCCGTCGCTCTTCATCAACTTTCCACAGGAAATCGTGCAGCCGCTGGCCGACTACGGCGGTGGTTCGCCGTGTGGCTCGCTCTACCTGCAGGAAGCAACCTTGCCGGAGCCGTTTGGCGACGCGCTCTACACCTGCGATTGGGGCCGCAACGTGGTTTATCGCCACCCGCTGACCGCCGACGGCGCGGGCTTCAAGGCGGAGCAGGAGCCGTTTGTGGAATTGCCGCGGCCGACCGACATGGATGTGGATGGCAGCGGGCGGATTTACATCAGCAGTTGGCGCGACGGCGGCTTCAACTACAGCGGGCCGAACGTTGGTTACGTGATTCGCGTGACGCCTGAAGGGGCCAAGCCAAAGGCGTTTCCCAATCTGAAGCAAACCAGCGATGCGCAGCTCGTGGAATTTGTTGGTTCCGATAGCCAGGTGCTGCGTGTTGCGGCTCAGCGGGAACTGCTGCGGCGCGGCGACAAGCCGGAGATTGCCGCGGCGCTCGAAAAGCTGGCCGCTGGCGACAAGCCTCTGGCCCAGCGCGTGGCGGCGATCTTCACGCTCAAGCAGCTTCGCGGAGGCAAGGCCACGGAAACGCTCGTGAAGCTGACGGACGACGCTGCGGTGCGCGAGTTCGCGTTGAAGGCGCTGGCGGACGACGTGCGGTTGGCTGGAGAAATCCCGGTCGATCCGTTCGTGAAGGGGCTGGGGGACAAAGACGCGCGAGTGCGGATGGTTGCGGCTGCGGGGCTCGCGCGCATCCAGGCTGGCGGCGCCGCGGAGAAGTTGCTGCCGCTGGTCGCCGACGCCGATCCGCTGGTGCGGCACACGGCGGTCAACAGCCTCGTCTCGCTGCGTGCTGCGGCGCCGTGCCTTGCGGCGCTTCGCTCGGGACCGACGGAGCGGATTGCTGGGGCAGCGCAGGCTTTGCAGCGGCTGCACGATCCGGCGGTGGTTGCCGGTTTGATCGAAGTGTTGCAAACAACGAACGACGGACCTGCCCATGACGCGGCGTTCACGGCGCTTTGCCGACTTGCGTTCCGCGAAGCCGATTGGGATGGCAAGTGGTGGGGGACGCGGCCCGACACTTCGGGGCCCTACTTCAAGCATGTGGCGTGGGAGCTGACGCCGCAGATTCAGGACGCGCTGGCAGCCGCCCTCAAGACCGTGCCGCGAGACCGGCTTGGCTGGCATCTGCAGCAGATGAAGCTGCACAAGCTGGACCTGACGCCGCAAGCCGGCCTGATTTTGGAGCTGGCCAAAGACGAAGCGTTTCAGCCGGTCGCCGCGGAATTGTTGAGCGGCGTTTCGACAGTGCCGAGCGAAGCGGTCTCGCTCTTGGTGGGCGTGGCTGCAGATGCAAAGGTCGATCAGGCGATTCGCGCAAAGGCCCTTAAGTCGCTCGTGAAGGCGGCTGCGGGCGGCGCGGACGCTTTTGCGATGCTCCCGGCGTTTGACGCGGCAGCTGGCATCGACGATCCGCAGAACGAGCTGGTGCAGACGCGCAACGAATTTGCTCGGCTCGACCGGCACGCCGGAAACGTCGAGGAGTTCATTAAACTCTCGGCCGATAGCAACCCGGCCCGCCGCGAGTTGGCTTGTCTGGTGCTGATGAATCTCGAAGCCAGCGGCAAAACGCCGGCTGAGTCGCGGCAGGCGGCTCGCGAGGCGCTACAGCGAGCCTGGCAACGAGGCGAGTCCGCGGCGTCGCTGCTGCGGGCGATCGCTTTGTCGCGGGCCGAAAACTATGTGCTGCAAGTGACGACGCAGCTCAACTCGCCCGACGAGCAAGTGAAAAAGGCGGCTCTCTTCGCCGCCGAGAAGCTGGCGATTGACCTGAACCCCGTCGGTGACGGCAAGGATCGGGTGACGATTGCGACGCTCAAGTACGAGGACGTCGTCGCAGGCGTCGAGAGCGATAAGGGGGACGCGAAGCTCGGTATGCGTTTGTTCGCCCGGCAAAACTGCATCGCCTGCCACACCGTTTCGCCCAACGAACCGCCGAAGGGACCGTTCCTTGGCGGTATCGCGACCCGCTATAAGCGGTCGGAACTGGCCGAATCGATTCTCAAGCCGAGCGCGAAGATCGCTCAGGGCTTTGAGTCGCAGGTCTTCTTGCTCGCCGACGGCCGCGTGCTCGAAGGTTTCGTCAGCCGCGAAGCGGGGGACGAGGTCGAGGTACGCGACAGCAAGGGGACGGTGCACATACTGAAGACGGAAGAGATCGACGAGCGGAAGAAGAACGAAGTGTCGATCATGCCGACCGGCCTGGCCGACAAGCTGACGGTGAAGGAGCTGGCGGCGATCCTGGCGTTCCTTGAGTCGCTGCCGGCGAAGTAAGACGGCTTCTTTGCCAACGGGGCCCGCCAGCTGAACTCCGTCCCAGGCTCCAGCCTGGGACGAAATGTCCGCGAGGCTCTGCCTCGCCAGCCCCACGAGAAGAGCCCGCCATGGCAAACCGCCAGTGCGGCGTGCGGAGGCGGAGCCTCCGGTTAGTTCCGTCCCAGGCTGGAGCCTGGGACGGAGTGAGCTTTTCCGCCCAGCTCATCTCGCCGATGCTAGCACTCTCTCCGCCCGCAATTGCCCTTCGGGTTTCTCCCTCGCGCCGGTAATCTTCGGCGGTTTGCGGTTTTTTGCACCGCCCCCTCCCCTGCTTGCGACGCGAAGGGATGCGCGATGACTTGGGGCCTGAACCGAACCGAACTTGTCCGCCGCCTTCCTGGCTGGCCGCCGCTGGTGAAGATTGCGCTCTGGCTGAGCGCGGCGCTCCTTATCGCCGCGGGCGTGCAGCTTGTCGCGACGCTCGTCGGGGCCGACTATCGCGTGTTTGGCGGAGACGGGCGGAGCGTGATGGCGGCGGCGCTGTTCGGCTGTCTGATTGTGTTGATGGTGCATGACCATCGCCCGGCGGCCGATTATGGCCTGGCGGTGGGAAACACGTGGCAGCGGGACTTGTTTCGCGGGCTGCTGGTCGGCGGGGCGTTCTTTCTAGCCTATGGTTTCGCGGCGTGGTACTTCGGCGCCGTTACGTTACACACCGAACGTTTGACGCTGCAGCGGGCGCTTGGGGCTGCGCTGGGGCGAATCAGCGCGATTCCGATTAGCGCGATCGAGTTGGCGCTGTTCAGCGGTTATCTGCTGAGCATTTTGCGAGATCGTTATCGGGCCTGGCTGGCGATTCCGCTGGCCGCGGGGCTGTTTGGCATTTCGACGGCGCTGCAAAGCCCGATTGGCGTCGCTTCGACGGCCGCGCTGCGGGCGGGAGTCGGCGCGACGCTGACGTTTGCGCTGGTGAGTTGCTTGCGGCTGCAGCGAGGCAGCCTGGCGCTGCCGGCGGGATTGCTCGCCGGTTTTGAGATTGCCCGCCACGTGACGCACAAGGTGCAGCTATTCCGCATGTCGGGCGATGGCGAGGCGGTGGCCTGGTGGCTGCCGGACAACAACGTGCGGCAAGGGCCGGCGATGTGGCTGGCGCTTGCCGGGCTGACGGCGGTCGCAGCCGTCGTGCTCTATCGCAAGGGGGAACGCAAGCCGGCGTCGGCCGATGCGCCGATCGATCGCAGCCTGATGCAGTTTTTGCCATTCACGAACCTGATGATGTTCGCGCCGCTCGATTTGTGGCTGCCGCAGCTTTGGGACGCGCGGTTCAAGATCGGCGTGAAGCAGATTCCGCGAACCGTAGCCATTCTCATCGGTTCCACGCTCAACACGGTGCTTTCGCTCCCCGAACGGCTGCTCGCTCCGCTGCTAATTCGCCACAAGGTGCGCGATCCGGTGTTCATCGCCGGCGTGCATCGGAGCGGCACCACGCATCTGCACAACATGCTCGCGCTCGATCCGCAATTCTGCGCGCCGCTCACTTCGCACATTCTGAACCCCGCCGGGTTTCTGACGACGAGCTGGCTGACGACGCCGCTCCTCGCGCCGCTGATGAACACCCGGCGGCCGATGGACGGCGTGCTGTTTCACATGTTCGCGCCGCAGGAGGAGGAGTTCGCCATCGCGGGACTCTGTCGGCAGGCTGCCTATTGGGGCTACTCGTTTCCGCGACGGATCGCGAAGCACGACCAATACATCTTCTTCGACGGCGTCCCGGAAGCCGAAAAGGCGCACTGGATGCGGACGTTCGACTATTTCCTGAAGAAACTGACGTTCTGGTCGCGGAAGACTCCTTTGCTCAAAAGCCCCTACAACACGGCCCGGGTGCGGCTGTTCCGCGAGCTGTATCCGCGGGCCAAGTTCGTGCACATCGTCCGCAATCCGTACTCCGTCTATCCGTCGAACATGAAGATGGCCGATCAGGGGCTTGCGATCTTTGAGCTGCAGGAACCCGATCCGGCCGACTGCTACAAGACGCGGTTTCTCGACAACTACGCAGCCCAGGAAGCGGCGTTTGCCCGCGACGCAGCCAAGCTGCCGCCGGAGGACGTCGTCGAGGTGCGCTACGAAGACCTGGTGCGCGATCCGCTCGGAGAAATTCGCCGGATCTACGCGACGCTCCAGCTCGAGTACACGCCGGCGTTCGAGCAGAAGCTCAAGGACTACCTGGCCGGGGTGGCCGAGTATCGGCAGAACAAGTTCCCACCACTGCCCCCCGAGGTACAGCAGCAGATCGAGGCCAAGCTAGGGCCGTGGATGGACCGCTGGGGCTATTCGCGGCCGGGGCAAGCGAAGGCGGCGTGAGAGCCGCCCGACAGAGATTTAGCGAAAGGTAGCGCTACTCACCTATCCTCGTTCGAAAAGCCAAAACGCACGCGTGGCTGAATTCTGACGAACTCAGCCACGCGCGTGTGCGTTTGTCCGTCGGCGCCTTAGTGCTTGTGCTCCGCCGGCTTCTTTCCGCCAGTGGCGCCGCCGTGGTCGTGGTGATGGCCGCCCCCTTGGAACAGCGGACTGTTGCGGTCGCCGCGGGCCGACACATAGGCGATCAGATCAAGAATCTCATCGCGCGTCAGCTTGTCGAGCAAGCCTTTGGGCATGAGCGACACGGGGGACTTCTTCCGCTCTTCAATGCTGTCGACCGCCAGCTCCAGCGGAGCGGCGCCAGCGAGCGGGTTTTCGACCACCTTCACCGTCTTGGGCGTTTCCTCGACGATCAGCCCCGTCACGACGCGGCCATCGTCCATGAGGAACGTGTACGACTGATACTTCTCGTTGATCTTGGCGGACGGATCGAGCACCTCCTTGAGGATGTCGAGCGGCGTCCACTTCTCGTCGAGCTTCGTCAAATCGGGACCAATCGCCGAGCCGACGCCGTCATACTTGTGACAGCCGACGCAGTTGGCCACCTGGAAGATCTGCTTGCCGTTGCCGTACGAGCGGCCCGCCTTCAGTTCGTCGACCAGCAAGGCGAGGTCCTCGAGCTTCCATTCGGTCCGCGGGCGGCGGTCCTTCAGCAGCTCGTCCTTGATCGGCAGCGAGTTGGCGGCAAGGTACGCCTCGGGGTTCTCCAGGTAGGCGTCGAGATTGTCGACGACATACAGGGCCCCGAACATCCGTCGCCAGTGCCCCGGATAGGTGCAGACGTACGGATAAACGCCCGGCGCGGTCGGCGCTTGGAAGCTGAGCTTCTGCACGTCACGGGGCTGCAACAGCCGGCTGGCGAGCAGCACCTTGTCGGACTGCGGAACAAAGTGACGCTGGGCGGCGCTCGGCTGTTGGGCCGTGGCTTCGGCGAGCAGGCCGACTTCTTCGAGCGAGCCTGGCTTCAGCACGACGAAGTTGTGCGGCATCAGGTCGGTGTTTTCGAGCACGAATTCGACCGGCTTGCCGGCTTGGACCACCAGCACGTCCTTGTCGAACGCCATCCGCTCAAACACCGTGCCGATGCGAATCACGCGCACCCCCAGCTCGCGGAGCTTCGCGCGGGCCTGCTTTCCTTCCTCGGCGGGGAGCAGCGCCGTGAGCGCGTCGGCGAATTCGAGCGCGTCGAGCGCCGCAGCCGACGTGCGGTCGGCCTGCGGAATCTTCTGCACGTGCGACGTCAGCACTTCGACGAGCGCCGGCGCTTCCTCCTTCGGCCAGGCGTCGCGCGGCAGCCGCTGCAGGGCGCGAATCGCATGAATGCGATCGACGTCGTCGCGCACAAACTTACTCAACCGGGCGAACGTCTTGCCTTCCTGGCCGCGAACCTGCGTGAGCGCAACCATCGCGGCGCGACGCACGAGCGATTCGGGGCCGCCGCCGGCGAGTTCGAAATCGCTCTGCGGCTTCGGCGCCGGATTGTTATCGCGGCGGAAGACTTCGTTGCGATTGGAGTCGAGGACGGTCAGCGTGTAACCGTTCAGCCGGCCTTCAAAACCTTCCATGCGCCCCGTAATGCTGATGCGGTCGATCGGGTACTCTTCGCCCAGGTCGACTTCCCACCACGGGTTGCGGCCGTCTTCCGGCGTGTGGGTTTGGCCACCGTCGCCATAGACGACGCTCTTGTTGCCGTCGACCGCCCGCTGAGCGACGCCGCCGTGCGACGTGGCGCTTTGAGTCGCCTTGCCGCGACGAGCCACGTTGTCGACGCCGCTGAACACTTCGACTTCGGCAAGCGTCAGCGTGCCGTTGCGCGGCAGGGAGACGCGGACGTATCGGCCGTATGTTCCCTTGCTCGAGCCGCTGGCGAGCGCTGGCGGCAGCCCGTCGAGGAGCGGTTCAATCTTGTCGTAGAGCGTTGCGCGAACGCTCGGATCGGAAATCAGCGGCATCGCGTTGACGAAGTCTTGCAGCGACTTCGCATTGCCGCTGGCCAGTTGCCAGGCTTTGTCGACGCTGCCGTCGACGTTGATGAGCGACACGAACCCGATCTGCCGGAACATCGGCTGACGGGCCGAGACGGCGAGCTTTTCGAGTTCGGCCCGGGCGCTCGTCAATTCGCCGGCGCTGCGGCCGGTGAGCAGGCGGACGAGGTCGAAGACCACGCTCGCGTCGACCGCCGAATCCTTCTCATCGAGCGAATGAATCGCGCCGAAGATGATGTCGAGTTCCGGCTTGCCTTCGAGCTGCGACAGGCCACGGACGGCTTCCTGCCGCAGTTGGTCCTGCAGGCCGGGGCGAAGGAGCATTTCCTGATAGACCACCCGGTTGCGCGGCTCGGCGAGCAGTTGTTCGGTGCTCATGCCGCGGAGGAAATACCGCGCGCCGGCATCGGTGGTGAAGGCAATCCGCTCGCCGGACTCCGTCGCCTTTTTGACGATCGGTTCGAGCGTTCGCATCGTCTCCTTGTGGACGAACTCGATGTACGGATCGAGCGGCTGCTCGGCGACGATAATCGGCACTTCGACCGCTTCGGGCACGGTGTAGAAGCTGGCAGCCCGCACCGCTTCGAGACGCACGCGGCCTTCCTTGTCAGCCGCCGCTTTGCGAAGCAGGTCGAGGCCGTTCGAAACGCGGTCGCGCCAATAGCACAGCACGCGGACGCCGGCAGCGCGAGCGCGGAAGTCGGGCGAGTTTAGCACTCGCTCGAGCAACGCGGTGTTCACCACGTTGTGGTGCTGGTGCTGCCAGAGCGCTTCGAGCTGGTGGTGCTCGAAGTCGGGATCGTTGCGGTCGAGCGAGCTAAGCCAACGTTCGACGGAGGCGATCACTTCGGCGCTATCGCGGCCACTTAGTTCGATGCGGGCTCGGTAACGTACGCGATCGTCTTTGCTCTTGAGCAGATCGAGCAGCTTGTCGATCGGCTGGCCCGCGATCGGTTCCGGTTTGACCAGCGGCCGACCCTCGTAGGTCACGCGATAGACCCGGCCGTAGATTTTGTTGCGGCTGGGATCGCGGAGGTTGTGCTGCATGTGGCCGATGATCGGGTTGTGCCAGTCGGTGAAGTAGATCGAACCGTCAGGCGCAACTTCGACGTCGGAGGGACGGAAATTCGGATCGCTCGACGAGACAATCGGCTCGACTTCGACGGCTTCGAGGCTCGAACCCTTGTCTTGCAGCTTGTACTGCAGGATTCCCTGGAAGCCGATGACGTTTGGAACGAGCAAATTGCCCCGCATTTCTTCGGGAAAGTGGCTGCTCGAGAGAATTTCGAGACCCGGACACGGACGCGTGCGCTGCTGATAGACCTGCGGCGGACGGTTGTGCTTGTTGGGGTATTCGATGTGGCCGCTGAAGAGCGTGCCGTGGTACGGAACCGCGCCGGTGCCGTCGATGACGATGTCCTGTCCCCACTTGTCGAAGACGTGGCCGTGCGGGTTCGCGAAGCCGTGCGACACATAGATGTCGAACTTCTGCGAGCGAGGCTCGTAGCGGAAGACGGCGCCGTTGGCGACGCGGCGGGCCGCGCCCCACGGAGTTTCCACCTGCGTGTGGTGGAACGTCCCTTCCTGGAAGTAGAGGGCGCCGCCAGGATCGAGCGTAAAGCTGTTGGCCGTGTGGTGCGTGTCGGCCGTGTCGAGACCGTGCAGCACGCGAACCTTCACGTCGTACTTGTCGTCGCCGTCGGTGTCTTTCAAGAAGAGAATGTCGGGGGCCATCGCCACGAGCACGCCGCCGTTCCAGAACTCGAAACCGGTCGGGTTGTGCAGATCGCCGGCAAACGTCTTGCAAACGTCGGCTTTGCCATCGCCGTCGGTGTCCTCAAAAATGAGGAGCTTGTCGTTCATCGGCTCAGCGGTCGGCTTCCAGTGAGGGTAAGTCGGCCAGGCGGCGACCCACAGGCGGCCCTTCGTATCGAAGGCCATCTGCACCGGGTTGATCAGTTCGGGGAATTCCTTCTCCGAGGCGAACAAGTTGACCTTCATCCCCTTGCCGATCGTCATTTTTCCGATGGCTTCCTCGCCGTCGAGGAACACGTGCTTGCCACCGGGGAGCGGGCCGGGCTTGTTGGTGACGACCGGAATGTGCGGCGGCACGTTGCTGTCGTCGACCTTGTACGGCTTGCCTTGGGCTGCGGCCCAAATCGCCTTATCGCGATTGGCGGTGAGGACGTCGAGCATTTCCAGTTCGCGCTGGCCAACTTCGTAGTTCGATTGTCCGCCGGTAAAACGCAGGAACGCGCGATCGCCATAGGTGCTATAGCCGTCGGTCACGCGATAGCGATGGAACCAGTGCCAGTTCTTGTCCTGCACGGCCGTGCGCAGCGTCTCGAGTTTGGCCTTGTCCAATTGGCTGGGGCCAAAGAGGGCCGCCTCGATCGCGCGGGCAACGTGGAAGTTGCCGAGCTCGTTCAGGTGGATGCCGTTGATCGTCAGCGGCTCTTGCTGCTCGTAGAGCTTGAGCGAAGGGGCATAGAGATCGACGAACGGGACCTTGTTGGCGGCAGCCACTTCGGCCATCGCCTGGGTGTAGAGCTTCAGTTGGGCGTTGAGCTGTGCGCCGTCCGGCAGATTCGGATCGCCGAGGTTTTCGTAGGCGATGGGGGAGAAGAGAACCAGCCGCGGGGCGCTCTTGCCGTTGTACTTTTGCGAGAGGGTGTGCTTGATGAACCCTTCCAGGTCGGCTTTGAACTTCGGCAGGCCCGCTTCGCCGGCGAACGACTCGTTGTAGCCGAAGAAGGCGAAGATGACGTCAGCCTTCGTGTTCGTCAGTTCGAACCGGTTCTTGCGAACCGGGGCGTCGGGGTTGAGCTTATCCGGCTGCGGGATGGGCGCTTCGCCTGCAAGCCATTGGTCGGGCGTGCCGAAGTCGCGCGAGCGGAGCCGCGTCGTCAGCTCGTCGGCGGAGTAGCCGAGGTTGCGGATCGTCAGCTCGTGCTGGGGATGGCGGGCGTGCAGGAGCGTTTCCAGCCAACCATCGTGCTGCATCCGCTCGGCGAGCGTGTTGCCGATGATGCAGATGTGGTCGCCTTTGCGCAATTCGAACGGTTCGGCCTTCGCCACGGTCGTTCCAAGAGCGAAAGCGATAAGTAGTGCGCCGAACATCCAGCGGCGAATATTCATAGCGGTCTCCGAGGCGAGCGTCGGCAGGCGACGGTTCGTCTGAGGGGCTGAGGATGAAGTGTGGGCGGCGGCTTTTGCGGAAAAAGCTCCGCCGTCGGGCGGGAACGAAGGTGATTTCGTCCGCCAAATGATAATCTACGTCGCGGACGAACTCAAAGAATTGGGAACCACCCTGTAGCCGGGGCGCTGCACGCCCCGGAGAGCGGCATGTGGGGGCATGTCGGCGGGGCTGGGGTGGAGGGCGAAGCTGTTGCCCCAGCAAGATTTCGGGTTGCTTGAGGCGCTTGCGCCGTGGCGGACGCCGAATTGCTTTGCTCCGGAACTCGCTACGCGAGCGGCTACTGCTGCTTAGCCTGGGGGCCAGGTCATGCGGCGGCCGCCGAGGATGTGCAGGTGGAGGTGGTCGACCGTTTGGCCGGCGTCGGGGCCGTTGTTGACGACAAGTCGATAGCCGCCCGACAGACCGAGTTGCTGGGCGATTTTGTTGGCAGTCAGCAGCAGGTGCCCGAGCAGCGACTGATCGGCGTCGGTCGCCGCGGCGATCTGCGGAATCTCTTTCTTGGGAATGACCAGCACGTGGGTCGGCGCTTCCGGCTTAACGTCGTGGAAGGCCAGACAGAGATCGTCTTCGTAGACGATTTTGGCGGGCAGTTCTTTATCAATGATCCGTTTGAAGACGGTCTTTTCCGACATGGTGGGCTCCCCGTACTCGCTGTTCGCTAACGCGGGTTTCACACTACCGCATGCCGCACGGGCTGACAACGCGGGCCCCGATGCGGAACGATCGGGAGAGTGAAGCGACGACGTTGCTCCGCGTGGGGGCCGGTCAGGCTGCGCGCCTCTGGCGAGGCGGCAGTTCTCCGAAGGCGAGCATGTCGGCTTCGGCGACCGCATCGTACAGCTCTTCTTGCATCTCGGAGGATAGGTTCACGCGTCCGGAGAGGCTCTCATGCTCCTCGAGCAATCGCTCGACAGCGCTGCGCAACCGCCGATAGGCGATCTCCAGATCTTGCGAACGACCACACGTCAGCGTGGCGCCGATCCACAGCCCAATCATTGCCCCGCCTGAGGCAGCGAGGCAGCCAACTAACAGTGCGCCCATCGAAACACACAGCCCTTGGAGCGCTAGAGAGGCCGCAGGAGTTTGCCGCCGAGCAAACGCCAACGGAGGCTAACCAGGAAGTTCCAACCAAACCCAATGAAATACGATTGCAGTACGATGCTGGGCCTCGACGTGTCTGAGCGTGCTGCAACGGGCGCACCACTGCAGGGGGGAAAGCTTGAAATACTCGGAAAATCACCAGGGTCCCCTAGCCGGCCTGGGCGTCGTCGTTACGAACGGAAGAACCGGAGTTTCGTCTAATGTGGCGACGTCGCGTGACAAATCGCACGACGCAATCAAGCGGCGCAGGCGTTACAGCCCTACTGGGCGTTGGCTAACCATGGTGGGCAATTTGCAATCACTCGCCTGGCAGGGTGATTGGCTGACGATGGGCGCAGGTGGCTAGTTGTCGCTCGCCAGTTGCGTAGCCGGTTCCGAGGATTGGACGGCGTGAATGTCGTGGACCGCGCGAAGAAATGCCTCGGTATCAGCCAGGCTGTCGGGGCGTATGGGGTCCTGATCGAGACTTGCGCTTGCATCGAACTCATCGTTCAGTCGTTCGAGTTCGATCTCTGCCGCCGCGCGATAGACGGCCGAGCGGACCAGGGGAACGCCGGCGGCGACCAGCGGCAAAAACAATGTGGCCAGGATCAAACTACGGCCAATCGGGCTGCGCATAGGGACTCTCCTGAAATGTCCCCACTGCTGTTCCGCGGCGACATTCTAGCAGGAGCCCAGCGGGCGATGCACTAGAAAATTTTTGCACCGGGGCGAGCCGCCAACTGAGGGCGGTCGCAGGTTGGGGCTACGAGAGTCGGCGAGTCAATTCACCGCCGAGGAGTCGATTGTTGCGCCGTCCTGGCAATCGCCCAGCCGATTGAGCACGATCGGATCGAGCGTGAACGACAGGCTATGCACCGAGCCGTCGCCAAACAGGGCGAGCGATACGGCAGGATGCGCGCCGCCGAACATATAGCCTGCTTGCGTCGGCGGCGTCTGCGTGTCCTTGCAAAGCGGATAGCCCGTGTAGCGCACCGTGTCGGGATCCCAGCCGTCGCTCCAGCCACAATCGTCGTGCCATGAGCCGGTGGAGTATTCTTTCGAGTCGAGCCACTTCTCGCCGATGCAGATTACGTTGGACGTGCCGTCGGTGATCTTGCCGAACGTGGAGCTGCGATTGTTGCCGGCTCGCACGATCATGCCGCGGTAGACGCCCGACGGATCGACCTCATGCACCCGGCCATACCAGAACTGGTCCCACGAATCCGGAGCGTCGGCGGGCGTCGCCGAGGCGTAATCCATCAAGGCTCGGCCTGCCTGATACGAAGCCATGCGGCGTGAAGGGCAAAAATACATCTTCAGCGCCACTGGGCGGACAGCATCGATGCCGTCTTTTTGCGCCCTTTCGTACACCGCCGCTTGTTCGGTGAAGTTGAGGATTTGGTACGCCCAGCCGGGACCGAGATTTTTGCCGTCGTTCATTTCCGGCGACCACGGATAGAGTCCACCCGTTGGAAATTGATTGAGCGTGTCGTGATGGTTGTGAATTGCGAGGCCCATCTGCTTCAGTTGGTTGCTGCACTGTGTCCGACGGGCCGATTCGCGAGCCGCTTGCACGGCTGGCAGCAGGAGGGCGACGAGCACCCCGATGATGGCGATGACAACCAAGAGTTCGACGAGGGTGAACCCCTTTCGCCCGACGCAAGAACGCACGCAAGACATATTCGCCGCCTCCAAATAAGAAGAGAGGAGAGGAAATTGGCAAGGCGATGTCAGAACGCCGCTCACTCTAAGAATGTCGCAGCGGCTATGTCAAGAAAATAATACTTATGACCAAGACCTTATTGTCTTGAAGCTTTCGCCATCCCCGCGGACGAATGCGCCGCCGCAGGGAAGGCTTTTGGGGGGCCGCGTTCCTGTGTTACTGGGGAACAAGTTGCTCAAACCTTGCGGCGTCGACAAGTTGCACGTCGCCGAGCGAATTGGCGACGTACCGCTGGCCCCCTGCTCCGGTTTGCTCGTAGGCGACGATCGGCGCCCCTTCCGGCCCCGGCGGCGGCAAAGGAATCTTGTATTTCACCACGTACGGCTGATTGTCGCGGGGGGAAGTGAAAAGGGAGTCGACGTCGGAGACTTTGAGCGACGACAGATCGGCGGAAGGAAGCGAACGAATGAACTTCTTGAACTCCTCCTCGCTCGGCGGCGCCTGCCCCCGATGGGAGCCGGCATAGCGACCATAAAATACAGCCAGCGCTTTCAGATGCGCCACCGGTTGTTCTTGGGGTACTTCGCTCGGCTGGCCGCACCCGACCGTTAGAAGGGCGGAGATACTAGCGAAAGCTACGATCAGCAAGGCGGCGCAGCATCGAAGTGGGAGAGTCATCGATACAGACTCCAGCGACAGGATGAGAAGCAAAATAGATAGATGAGCTTGGAGCGAGCGATTGTTGACCGACGCGAAGGAGAATGTCAAGAAAATTGGTGCAACGTCGCTTTAGATGTCCGGCTCTAGAGGAAGGTGAGGGAGATCGCGCCTGTCGCCTTGGAGTCGACGGGTGGTCTGGTCCCGGCGGTGCTGGGGACGAACGTCCGCATGGCGCGGAGTAGGTGACCTGTGCGCCACGATCCTTTTAGCCCACCACTAGCGGGGTGCAGTTGTAGCGCGTCCCTCGCTGTGCCATTCTGGCATGGTCTCAGGGCCGGCGTTTCGCCGCCGGCTTGGTTTCGTCCGTTTGCTAGAGGAAATTCGATGATCGCTCGTGCCTGGCTTCTAAGTGGGTTTGTTATCGGGGTTCTCTGCGCCGGGGCCGGCTCGGCTGCGGCTCAGGAAAAGGGGCTGCTCTACGCGCATCGCGGCGGCGCTTTCGAGTTCGAAGAGAACACGATGGAAGGTTTCCGCGGCTGCTACGAAAAGGGAATCCGCGGTTTTGAGACCGACGTGCGGATGACCAAGGATGGCGAGCTGGTGCTGCTGCACGACGACAGCCTCGATCGCACGCACAACGGCAAGGGTCCGGTCGAGCAACTGACCGCAGCTGAGGTGCGCGAGATCACGACCAAGAAGGGGCAGAAGTTCACGTTTCTCGAGGACCTGCTGGCGTATCTCGCCGACAAACCGGGCGTGTATGTCGAATTCGAAATGAAGACCAGCAACAAGCAGCTCTATCCCGACGAGCGGCTGCCGGAGTACTGCGCCAAGTTGCACGCAGCCGTGAAGAAGTATGAGCCCAAAGGTTCGTACTACTACTTCACGTCGTTCGACGAGCGACCGCTGCGGCTAATCAAGGGGATCGATGCGGACGCGAATCTGCTGCTCATCACCGGCGGGCCGTGCAACGACGAGATCGTGAAGCGGGCCCAGGACCTGGGAGCGAAGCGGATTGGCTGCCGCATGGAAGGGACGACCCGCGAAGCGGTCCGCAAGGCTCAAAAGGCCGGCCTCGCTGTGAACGGCTGGCCGGGGCACTCGCTACAAGACTACTACCTGGCCCTCGGCCTCGGCTGCGACGCCATCTGCAGCGACATCCCGCTGCAGATTCTGTCGTACGGGGTGACGACCAAGTAGGTCGACGGTGCGAGGAACACGCTAGGAGAGAGAATGGATCGCCGCGCCGTTCGCACTGGAGCGCGGCGCCAGGCAAAGAAACTCCTGAATTAGAAAATTGGGGACGCCAGCCGACAGCCGCTGTCGGCGCGTCCCGCTTTAGCGTTCCGCCAGGTATCGCCTGACTGTCTCATGTCTCCTTTCTGACCGAGGCGAGCCAAAAAATCGAAGGCACGGCGATGGGCTGGCCTGCTTGGGCCAGAATCAATCGCACGGCAGACTTTACTTTGCCGAGAAGGCTTCGGCCGCGAAACTGCACGAACGCTGTCCTGCGCAGTTCCTGCACCTCGAATTGGGCCGCCAGTTGGCTCCGCATATCTTCGAGCGTGAAGGATGCATGGTGGCCCCAGCGATGAAACACGATGCCGCAATGGGGGCAGACGGTTTGCTGCTCCGCGAGGTTTTCATTGTAAGGAACGGTCCCTAGGAACCAGCCGGGGCGTTTGAGCACCCTGGCGATCTCGCCGATCGCCGCGCTCCGTTGGCTGTCGGTCAGGTGTTCGAGGACTTCCGAAGCGACGACAAATTCCACCGACTGATCGGGAAGCGGGAGGCGCTCCGCGACTCCCACCATGCCCTGCACGCCAAGCTCGCTTAAGCGGGAAACGGCTTTCTCGTCCGGATCGACCGAAACGATTTGCCATCCCAGGTCGATCGCCTGACGCTCCAAGTAGCCGTCGCCGATTCCAATGTTGAGAACGGCAGGACTCCTGCCGGCGGCGAGGTTTCGAATCCGGCGAAGGAGATAGTTCAACCGCGGCCTGGCTGCGGCGAACGACTCGGGCGCTATGTTCTGAAAGTGGGACCAGATCTTGTCTTGCGACGTTTCATTGCTCATTCGTGCTTAGACCGCATGTGCAAAATGGGATATGGCCCGATGCACAAGCTGCGTTGTGCGCCTGCGCAAGTGTAGGAGGAATCCGTCGCCACCGCATCCAGCGTCGAACAGAAATCGGCTTGCACTCGCCTGCGCCTGTAACGACCGGCGCAAAGGCCAGTCCTGGGGTAGGTGAATAATTCACTCACTTCGTCTTAGTCTCTAGCGGACTTGGGGTTATAGCGCCCGCATTCTCTCTTCTTTGCGGGAGCGGGGGAGCGTTACAATCCGGCCCCATGAAGCTCAGCATCGTGATACCCACGCGCAATCGCGCCGCGGCGCTGCAAAAAACGCTCGCCAGGTTTTCTGAGATTGTGCAGGCGAGCCCGCATCGTCCTAGCGTGGAGATCGTATGCGTCGACAACTTCTCGCGGGATTCCACTGCCGAGGTCGGTCGCGAGTTCAGCAGCCGCTACGAGTTTGTTCGCTACTTTCACCAGGCCAAAGAACGCCATTCGGCCGAGACGAGCGCCCTGCATGCAATCGATTTCGCGCGGGGAGAGTATGTTTGGCTGTTTGGCGACGACGATGAGCCAGCCGAGGCGTGCGTCGATCTTCTGGCGCCGGCGCTCGACGAGCATCGGCCCGGCTTTGCGCTCTTGAACTTTTTGTTTGCCGGCGACGGGCAGCAGGAATATATCAACTCGCTACGGCCGGTCCTTTATTTTTCGCGTGGCGTGGACCTGTTTCGGCAGTTCGGCTTAAAGACGGCGACCACGACGCTGTCATGTCTCTGTTTTCGGCGCGAAGGGTTTCAGCGGGCTCTGTTTGAAGAGCTGGCGAGCGTTTCGGAGATTTACAGTCACAGTGTCGCCCTGTTCGCGAACTTTTACGACGCTCCAGCCATCTTCGTTGCGCCGCCGTTGCTCAAGTACTTCGCAACGCCGGTCGAAAAGGAGCTGGCCAACATTGCCGGCCATTCGCAGTCGCGCGGTCAGGCGAGATTCTTTTCCTTTGCGCTCGGAATTGTCCGCCTCGCGCAAGTGGCGTCGCGCCTTACGGGCGTGCCGATGGCGGAGATTCAGGATTTTACGGAGCTGGGTTTCGACAAGCGGGCCGAAATCGTGCGGCCGTTGCCGCATTGGAGCACCGTTGTGCGGGCCGCCTTGCAGCAACACGAGCAGGATCCGGAGCATCGCTTTACGGTCGAAGAAATTGCCGAGCTACGGAGCGTCGCCGCGCAACTCAGCGATCCGGCCGCCACGCTCTGCTGGGAGTTTGGGCTGGCGCTCGATTGGCCGAACCAGCGACTGGATACAGCCAGGTTCTTGCCTCGGCTGCGAGCGACTCTGACCGATTGCGAGCTGACGTGGTTCCAACGGACTCCGTGGCGCGAGCCGGTGGACGAGTTTGAAACGCTCTATTTCCAGAAG